>Ga0180881_1275_pt1 | contig 10738 bp, 10 predicted proteins | sample Deesub1362A_J573_FD_124314 | JGI IMG/M metagenome (GOLD analysis project Ga0180881, IMG submission 124314) | Anaerolineales bacterium JdFR-61 | reverse complement strand
CCCACGCGCTCACGCCACTCCTTGGCGCCATACGNACCGCCTACAGCCATACGCACCACCGAAATGGGCGCGTGCACCCCGCCCACCGGCCGCCGGTTGGGCAGGCGCCGGCCGGTGCGCAAGATCACCTTGCCGTCGATGAGCTCCCGTAACAGGGCGTTGGGGCTGCCCACATCGTCGGGATCCTCAGGGGTGATGGTGGCGGCTTTCAGACCCAGGCCGTGGGAGCGCATAGCCGCTGCGGCTTCATGAATCACCTGATTGTCGCTGCGCCGGCGATTCTCCAGGCTCAAATCGAAGGATTGGAAGCGCAGGGGGAGGCGGCAGTTTTGGGGGTCCAGGACCCGCAGCGCCTCCAGCAGCAATTCCTGGCCGGTCTGGTCACCTTCCAGGACGACGATGGTGTGTCCCTCTTCATCCATTGTGGCTGCCTCAGGTTTGTCAACCCATTCTACAACGGAGCGGCTTTGGAATGCATGTGGCAAAGGGCAAGAGGGAGCCCGCAGGCCCCTTGGCGGGGGAAGCTCACCCAGCCTGGCATATCCCGCCTCCTTCTTCTGCATTGAACGGCGCGCCACACCAAGCCCGATGCATCCATGCAGGCTGAACCGCTGGGCTCAGGCGGTGCTCATGGCGCGCAGGGCAATGGCCAGCACGAAGAACAGAATCAGGCTGTAGGCGAAGAGCGCGGGGCGGTCGTCGCGACCGCGGGTGGAGGCGAAATAGGCCGGCAGGGAAAAGGCCACAATGGCACCATAGAGCAAGTGGATCCCCCGAGCGGGCCGGGCACCACCCAACCACAGCATGATGCCCACTATGGGCTGGGCCAGGAAGAGCAATTCGCCCACCGCCAGCATGCCCCAGATGCTGCCGTCCACCTGACCGCCGCGCAGGTAGCGGATCAGGCTCCAGATGCCGGCGATGCCGGAAAAGAGGACGACGGTGGTGGCCAAGCGGGCGTGAATGATGGCGAGGTCCATGGCGCTTTTCTCCTCTCGTCCTTTATGCCTCAATCACCAGGCTCATAATCGGTAAATCTCTCCGAACTTGCGCTCCAGATAGCGCATGTAGGGTTCAGGGGTCAAGTCGCTTCCGGTGGCCCGGCGCACCAGCTCCAGGGGCTCGAATTTGGCGCCATGGCGGTGGATATTTTCCCGCAGCCAGGCGAGCAAGTCGCCGAACTCGGCGCGCTCAATCTGGCGCTCAATCTGGGGGATGTCCTTCTCGATCTTCTCCCACAGCATGGAGGCGATCAGATTGCCCAGGGCGTAGGTTGAGAAGTAGCCGATGTAACCCGAGGACCAGTGCACATCCTGCAGCACGCCTTCTCTATCNTCGGAGGGGGTCAGACCCAGATAGTTCTGCACTTTTTGGTTCCAGAGTTCGGGGAGATCCTGCACTTCGACCCTGCCCTCCATCATCCCCAACTCGATCTCGAAGCGCAGCATGATGTGCAGATTGTAGGTGGCCTCGTCCGCCTCCACCCGGATCAGGGAGCGCTCTACTTTGTTAATGGCGCGATAGAAGGTCTCCAGGTCCACCTCGCCCAGTTGGGTGGGGAAAAGCTCCTGCAGGCGAGGGAAGAAGGCAACCCAAAAGGCCCGGCTGCGCCCCACCAGGTTTTCCCACAGGCGGGATTGGGACTCGTGCACCGCCAAGGAGGCGCCCTCCGCCAGGGGGGTGCGGCGCAGGCTTGGGCTGAAGCCCTGGGCGTAGATGGCATGCCCCGCTTCGTGCAGGGTGCCAAAAAGAGCGGTGTTCAGGAAGTTGCGGTCCACCCGGGTGGTGATGCGCACGTCGCCCAGGCCGAAGGAGGTGGTAAAGGGATGGACTGCCTTGTCCTGTCGGCCCCGCCGGAAATCGTAGCCGAATTTCTTGATCACCTCCTCGCCAAAAGCCCACTGCTTGGCCTCGTCGAAGGGCTGATAGAGGATTTTATTCTCCACCGGGTGAGGGCTGGCGGTGACAGCCTGGATCAACTCCACCTGGCGCGGGCGCAGGGCATCGAAGACCGCTTTCACCTGGGCGGTCTTCATCCCGGGCTCGAATTCGTCGAGCAAGGGGTCGTAAATGTGGTCATAAGGGGCGAAGAACTCAGCGTACTGGCGGCGCAGTTCCACGATGCGTCTCAAGTGGGGCGCAAAGCGCTTGAAATTGGCCTCCTGGCGCGCCCGTTCCCAAACCTGATGGGCCAGCGAGGTCTCCTTGGAAAACTCGGCGATCCACTCCGCGGGGACCTTGCGNGCTTTGTGGTAGTCGCGATGGACCTTGCGGATCAGGCAGGTGTCATCGGCATCCGGGTCCATGCCCTCCAGCTCGGCGACCAGAGCTTCCAGCANTTCGCCAATCTCATCCCTGGTGAACTTGATATGCCTCAACCGGCTGATAGTCGAGGTCTGCTCGGCTCGCTCCTCAGCGCCGCCCGGGGGCATGTATGTCTGCATGTCCCAGTTGAGCAGGGCCCCTATATGATCCAAATCGCTGATCTCGGCCAGCAGGTTTTTCAATTGCTCCAGTTTTTCCTTCATCTTCGCTCCCGTGAGGACGTCCTTGGCCAGCCTCAGATTACGCGCCAGCGCAGGGGTCGACCTTGCAAGGCGGCCAGCACTTCGGTGGCGATATCGCGCCCGGCGCGCGCCTGGGCTTCGCGGGTTTGGGCCCCCATATGGGGGGTGGCGATCACCGCGGGGTGTTGCAGCAGGGATGAGCCGGTAGGGGGCTCCTGGGCGAAAACGTCTAAGGCCGCCCCTGCCAGGTGCCCTGCCTGCAGGGATTCCAACAGGGCCTGCTCGTCCACAACCCCGCCGCGCGCCGTGCTGATCAGAAAAGCGCCCTGCTTCATGCTGGCCAACCGGTTCCTGTCCAACAACCCCTTGGTTTGAGGGGTGAGCGGGACGTGCAGGCTGAGGAAGTCCACCTGGGGCAGCATGGCTTCCAGGTCTAGGGGTTCCGCGCCGCGCTGGCGGATTTCCTGGGCATTGAGTAAGGGGTCGTGGCCCAGGACCCGCATGCCGAAGGCCCCTGCCCGCTGGGCGAGGGCGCTCCCGATGCGCCCAAGTCCAACTACGCCCAGGGCCCTGCCATGCAGCTCCACGCCCACGAAATGGGCTTTGTGCCATTCGCCCTGGCGGGTGGACCAGGCGGCCTGGGGGATGCGGCGGGCCAAGGCCAGCATGAGGCCGAAGGCCAATTCAGCGACGGCGTATGTGGCCGCCTGGGGGGCGTTGACCACAACCACCCCCAGGCGCTTGGCGGCCTGCAGGTCGATGTTATCCACCCCCACGCCTGCCCGCCCCACAACTCGCAGGCGAGGCCATCCGCGTTGCAAAAGGGCCGAATCCACCTGGGTGCGGCTGCGCACGATCAGCGCGTCATAGGTCCCGATGTGCTCATCGGGCTGGCCCTCCACCACCTGCGCCTGCGAGGACAGGATTTCCAGGCCCTCAGGGGCCAGGCCATCACTGACTAAGACACGCAATCCGCTCGCCATATGCGCTCCTCGCAATGGGGGCTATTGTACCCTGGATGCTCCTTGGCGTCCCCATGGCTAGGGGCGCTACTCAGCCCGGGAGTAGGCGGCCTCCAGCTCTCTCAGGGCCTGCAGGCAGGCCTCGTCTTCGGGATTGGGCTGGTATGGGGTGCCGAACCAGGCGTCCAGGATTTCCAGGGCGATGGGCTCGGAGGTGCGCCGCAGGGAAAGGCAGAGTACGTTAGCGTCGTTCCACAAGCGCGCCCCGCGGGCGGTTTCGGCGTCGTCGCAGAGCGCGGCGCGAATCCCAGGAACCTTGTTGGCGGCGATGGAGACCCCGGTGCCGGTCCAGCAGCAAAGGATGCCCTCCTGGACCTCGCCGGCAGCCACTGCTTCTGCCACCGCCCGCGCCACATGGGGCCAGGTCTCTTCGCCGCCGGCCAGCGGGCCGATGAGCACAAGCTCATGCCCCCGTTCGCGCAGGGCCTCCACCAGGCGGTCGGTCATCGATGTGCGTTCGTCGGAGCCCACGGCAAGTTTCACGTCCTACCTCCTGTGTGCCGTCCTCGCGAGTCTCTGCCAGGAATTCTACCCCGCTTGGTCGCCAATTAGAGGCAGGATTATCCTCTACCCCAGCGGAGTTGGTGCCCACGAAATTGCACGGCGATCGCGGCGCGGAAGGGATGGGGTCATGGAATCCGTTTGTCGGCGGCGAGGCCGGAGCAACAGCAGAAAACCTAATATGCTGGGCGCATCCGGGTGCGGAATGCACCGTGGCCGGAGGGATGGGTGAAAATTATGGCGATTGTGGGATAATGGGCCCGGTATAAGGGAGGGGCTGAAGTGTCCTTTGAACGAATCTGCGTGCTGGGCATGGGCTATATCGGCCTGCCCACAGCGAGCACCTTCGCCACCCACGGCTTCCAGGTGGTGGGGGTCGATGTGAACCAGCGGGTGCTGGAGGCCTTGCGCAACGGCGAAGTGCATATCCAGGAGCCGGGCCTGCGCACCCTGGTGCAGGCTGCCTTTCGCTCCGGCAACCTGGTGGTGGCCGAGGAGCCCCAGGAGGCCGATGCCTTCATCATCGCCGTCCCCACACCGATTACCCAGGAAAAAACGGCCGACATGGGCTACGTCAGATCCGCGGCGGAGTCCATCGTCCCCGTTCTGCGCCCTGGGAATCTGGTGGTGCTCGAATCCACCTCGCCGCCGCGCACCACCGTTGACCTGTTGGAGCCGATCCTGGCTCGCTCCGGCTTGCGGGCAGGCCAAGACTACTACCTGGCCTACTCGCCGGAGCGGGTGTTGCCGGGGCAGATCCTGCGGGAGCTGATCGAGAACGCCCGCGTGGTGGGCGGCCTGAACCGGGCTTCCGCCGAAAAGGCCCGCGACCTGTACGCCTCCTTCGTGCGCGGCGAGATCCACCTCACGGACGCGACGACGGCCGAGATGGTCAAACTGATGGAGAACACCTATCGCGATGTGAACATCGCCCTGGCCAACGAGTTTTCTCGCCTGGGGGATCGCTTTGGGGTGGACATCTGGCGAGCCATCGAGCTGGCCAACCTGCACCCCAGGGTGGGGATCCTGCGCCCGGGGCCGGGGGTGGGCGGCCACTGCATCGGGGTGGACCCCTGGTTCCTGGTGGAGGCCGCGCCCGACCTGACCTGGTTGATCCGCGCCGCCCGACAGGTGAACGATCAGCAGCCGGGTTACGCTTTGCGCCTGGTGGAGCGCGCCTTGGGGGACCTGAAAGGTGCCCGCATCGCTGCCTTGGGCCTGGCCTATAAGCCCGATGTGGACGATTTGCGCGAAAGCCCCGCCCTGCGCATCGCCGCGGGCTTGGCCCACGCGGGAGCCCAGGTGTGGACCTATGAGCCCAACGCGCCGGGGGCCAGCGTGGCGGGCTGCCGGTCGGCCCCCGACCTGGATGCCGCGCTGCAGGATGCCCTGGTGGTGGTGCTCATGGTGGCCCATCGGTCCTTCCGCCGGCTAGACCCCGCCTGGGTATCCCAACGCATGGCCGGTCGGGTGGCCGTTGATCTCACCGGCACGTGGGATCGGGGGAGCTGGGGGGCGGCGGGATTCACCTTGCATAGCCTTGGTGTGGGAGCCGAGGATGCCCGCTGAACCCCTGCGTGTCCTCTCAATCTTCGGAACCCGCCCCGAGGCGGTGAAAATGGCACCGGTGGTGAAAAAGCTCGCCGCGAGGCCCGGCGTCCAGGCCCAGGTTTGCGTCACCGCCCAGCATCGCGAGATGCTGGATCAGGTGCTGGAGCTCTTCGCCATTGAGCCCGATTATGACCTGGACCTGATGCGCCACGATCAATCCCTGGCCGAGCTCACCGCGGTGGTGTTTCAGGATCTGGACCCCGTGCTGGGCGAAGCGCAACCGGATTGGGTGCTCATCCAGGGGGATACCACCACGGTGATGGCTGCAGCCTTGCTGGCCTACTATCATCGCATCCGTGTGGGGCATGTGGAGGCCGGGCTGCGCACCGGCGATAAATGGCAGCCGTTCCCTGAGGAGATCAACCGCCGGGTGGCGGGGGTGGTGGCCGACCTGCACTTCGCGCCCACCGAATGGGCGCGGGCAAACTTGCTGCGGGAGGGCGTGCCTGAGGCAGCCATCAAGGTCACCGGCAATCCGGTCATCGACGCCCTGCACATGGTGGTGAAGCGGCCTTATGATCTGGCCGCCGGGCCGCTCAAAGGGGTGGAGCCCGACCAGCGGGTGATCCTGATCACCGCCCACCGGCGCGAGAATTTTGGCCGCCCGCTGCAGAATATCTTCAGCGCCCTGCGCGCCCTGGCGGAGCGCTATCCTGAGGCGGTGCTGGTCTACCCGGTGCACATGAACCCCCACGTGCATGGGCCGGCGCACCGCATGCTGGGCGGGGTGCCCAACATCCGGCTCATTGAGCCCCTGGACTACCTGCCCATGGTGCATCTGATGGCCCGGGCCCACCTGGTGCTGACCGATTCGGGCGGCCTGCAGGAGGAGGCGCCCGCGTTGGGGACGCCGGTCCTTGTGCTGCGTGAGGTGACCGAGCGGCCGGAGGCCGTCGAAGCCGGCACAGCGCGCCTGGTAGGCACCGACACAGCGCGCATCCTGGAGGAGGCCTGCAAGCTGATGGACGACCCCCAAGAGCACGCCCGCATGGCGCGGGCGGTCAACCCCTATGGGGATGGCCACGCTGCGGAGCGCATTGTGGAGGCGCTGTTGGAGGCCGGGAGCTGAGGTGAGAGGGTGAGCGGGCGCCTGTGCATGGTGAGCCGTATCCCTGGGGTGGCCGGCCCCGCCGGATTTCAGCGCCGCCTGGCCTCCGCGCTGCAGGCGCGCGGGGTTGGGGTGGTCTACGGTCTGAAGAGCCGGCCCTATGATCTCGTTCTGGTCATCGGCGCCACGCGCGATCTGGCCCCGCTCTGGCGGGCGCGCCGGCGAGGCATCCCCATCGTGCAGCGCCTGGACGGCATGAATTGGATCCACCGGGTCACGCCCACGGGGGTCCGCCACTGGCTGCGGGCGGAGATCAACAACTGGATGCTGCGCCTGGTGCGCGACCGGATTGCCAGCGCGGTGGTCTACCAATCCCAGTTCGCCAAAGGCTGGTGGGAAGAACGCTACGGCACCGCGCCCTGCCAGGCGGCGGTGGTTTACAACGGCGTCCCCCTGGATCAGTACAGCCCGCGGGGCGAGGGCCGGCCGCCGCGCGACCTGGAGCGTCTGCTGGTGGTGGAAGGGGGCTTCGCCGGGGGCTATGAGGTGGGCCTGCGGAGCGCCGTTGCCCTGGCGCAGCGGCTGGGGCAGCTGCGCCAGGTGCCCGTTGAGCTGGCCGTAGCGGGGAAGGTTCCAGAGGGGATGCGCGCCCGCTGGCGTGAGGCGAAAGTGCGCTGGCTGGGCCTGTTGCCGGCGGGGGAGATCCCGCGCCTGGACCGCTCGGCGCATTTGCTCTACGCGGCCGATGTGAACGCCGCCTGCCCCAACGCAGTCATTGAAGCCATGGCCTGCGGCCTGCCGGTTGTGGCCTTCGCCACCGGCGCCTTGCCCGAGCTGGTCACGGAGGAGGCGGGCAGGGTGGTCCCTTATGGCGGCGATCCATGGCGGCTGGATCCCCCCGATCTGGAGGCGCTGGCCCAGGCGGCGGTGGAGGTGCTGGGGAATCAGGATCGCTTTCGCCGGGGAGCCCGCCGACGCGCCGAGCAGGCCTTTGGCCTGGAGCGCATGGTGCAGGGCTATCTGGAGGTCTTCGGCAGGCTGGCCCCGGTGTTCCAGGCGGCACTTAAGGCCGCGGCGGGGAGAGGGACGCATGGCTGAAGAGCGGGTCTACCCCGGCCGTGTGGGCCTGCAACAGCGGGTCTTGCCTCTCTACCGGGTTCCATTCGTCGAAGCTTTGGCGGCGCGCTGCGCGGGGGGGCTGGCGGTCTTCGCCGGCCAGCCGCGCCCGCAGGAGGTGATCCCCGTCGCTGAGAAGCTTGAGGGTGTGGATTACTCTGGCGCCCGCAACCAGCACTTGCTGTGGGGCGCGTGGTATCTGTGCCGCCAGCCTGATCTGATCCCATGGCTGGCGCGCTGGGACCCCCAGGTTCTCATCCTTGAGGCCAACCCGCGTTACCTCTCGAACCTGGCTGCGCTGCGCTGGATGCGTCAGCGGGGCCGCCCGGTTTTGGGCTGGGGGTTGGGCGCGGGGAGCGGCGGGCCGCTGGGCGGATTGGGCCGCTGGCTGCGGTCCCTCTACTATCGCCAGTTCGATGCCTTGATCTCCTACAGCAGCCTGGGCGCGCAGGGCTACCGGCAGGCGGGTGTGGATCCGCGGCGGGTCTTCGTCGCGCCCAACGCGGTGGCTGGCCCGCCGGGCCCCTATCGGCCGCGGCCGCCCTTAGCGGGCCGCCAGCCTCGGGTGCTCTTCGTTGGCAGGCTGCAACGGCGCAAGCGGGTGGACGCCCTGCTGCGGGCCTGCGCGGGGCTGCAGCCGCAGCCGGAGCTTTGGGTGGTGGGGGATGGCCCGGAAAGAATTGCCCTGGAGAGGCTGGCCGCCAGGCTGCGCGCGCGGGCCGTCTTCCATGGGGCGGTCCATGGAAGGGATCTGGATGTCCTCTTTGAGGCCGCTGACCTGTTCGTCCTGCCCGGGACCGGGGGCTTGGCTGTCCAGCAAGCCATGGCCCACGGGCTACCGGTGATCGTGGCTGAGGCCGATGGCAGCCAGCGCGATTTGGTGAGCGGGGAGGCGGGGTGGCTTGTGCCGCCGGGGGATGAGGCGGCGCTCCGTGAGGCCCTGCGGGCCGCCCTGGCGGAGGCTGAAAAGCTGGCCGAGCGCGGCCGCGCCGCGCGGCAGGTGGTGGCTGAGAGAGCCAATGTGGAGGTAATGGCCGATCGTTTTGTGGAGGCCATGATGGCCGTAATGAAGGGGCCGGGTGGCTATGATGGTGGAACTGCCAGGCTTGAAGGTTCTCACTCCCCCCACCCATAAGGGCTGGCTGGTGCTGCATGAGAACCCTGGCTGCGCTCGCCATGAGATGAGGGAGCATGGGCGAAGATTGAAAAAGTCAATCGGGGAGCGTGTTGAGAAAGCCCGCCAAAGGCGGGAAATAGATCTCTATCTGGGGCGGGTCTGTCCAGCGCCCTCAGACATGCGGCTCAGGCTTTGCCTGAGAGGCTGTGTTCGGCGCGCTCAACCGGAACGGGCTGGGGCGAGGGGTAACTGAAGTGCGGATTCTGTATGTAGCCGATGGGCGCAGCCCTATTGCCCGCCAGTGGATGGCCTATTTCATCGGGCGTGGCCATCAGGTCCATTTGGTCTCCACCTTCCCTTGCCATCCTTTGCCCGGCCTGGCCTCGCTGCACGTGGTGCCGGTGGGCCTTTCCCGGTTTCGGCGGTCCCCGGCCCGCAAGGGTGGGCTTGGCGGCGCCTGGGGCCTGAGCCTGCGCACGTGGCTGCGCCAGTGGTTGGGCCCGCTCACTTTGGCCCCGGCGGCCAAAGCCCTTGGAAACCTGGCCGCAACCCTGCGGCCTGACCTGGTTCACGCCATGCGCATACCCTTTGAAGGTATGCTGGCTGCGCGCGCCGATCTGGCCGCGCCGCGCCTGATCTCCGTCTGGGGCAACGATTTCACCTTGCACGCGCGGGCCACGCCGTTGATGGCTCGTGAGACGCGCCGGGCGCTGCGGGCCGCCCAAATGCTGCACACCGATTGCCAGCGGGACGTGCGCCTGGCGCGCCAATGGGGCTATCCCGCCGACCGGCCCGCCTTCGTCATGCCCGGCAACGGCGGCGTGGATGGGCGCATCTTCCGGGCGGGGCCTTTTTCGCTGCAGGGGCTTTCCCCTGAGGAGCGGGATTTGCTGGGTGAAATTCCGGCTCAGGGTCCAGCGGTGATCAACCCGCGCGGACTGCGAGCCTACGTGCGGAACGATGTATTCTTCCGCGCTGCGGCCCTGGCGTGCCAAGAGAATCAGGATCTGACCTTCCTCTGCCCGTCCATGGCAGGGGACCCGAAGGTCACGGCCATGGTGCGCGGCTTGGGGATCGCCCAGCGGGTGCATTTGCTGCCCCCCCTTAGCCGGCAAGCCATGGCCGCGCTGTTCCGCCGGGCCCAGGTGATGGCCTCGCCCAGTGAGCATGACGGCACGCCCAACAGCATGCTGGAAGCCATGGCCTGCGGGGCCTTCCCCGTGGCAGGGGATTTGGAGTCCATCCGGGAGTGGATCGAGGATGGCCGCAATGGCCTGCTGGTCCCGCCAAGGGACCCTCGGGCCCTGGCGGCGGCCATGTCCCGGGCTCTGCAGGACCAGGATTTGCGGGAGCGGGCCGCCGAGTTCAACGCGCGTCTGATCGAAGCGCGCGCTGACTACGCGCGCTGCATGCCCCAAGCGGAGGCGCACTATGAAGAGCTGGCGGGCTGAAGGGGATCAAGCGGGTTGTTTTTCCAGGGGTTTTGCCTGCGGCGATCGTCGTCGCGCCCCTCGGCCGTGACAGGTACACAGGGGGCCTGGGTGGCCTGCGGATGCTATAATCGGGCGATGCCGTTGAGCCGATGCAGTGAAAGAGGCCCATGAAACAGGTTGTGCAGGACCTGGCGAGCGGGGAGACCCGCCTGGTTGATGTCCCCGTCCCGGCGGTCGGGGAGGAGATGCTGCTGGTGCGCACGGGGGCTTCTCTGGTTTCGGCGGGCACCGAGCGCATGCTGGTGGAGTTCGCGGCCAAGAGCCTGCTGGGCAAGGCGCGGGCCCGCCCTGACCTGCTGCGCCAGACTATGGATAAGGCTCGC
>Ga0180881_1324_pt1 | contig 10891 bp, 7 predicted proteins | sample Deesub1362A_J573_FD_124314 | JGI IMG/M metagenome (GOLD analysis project Ga0180881, IMG submission 124314) | Anaerolineales bacterium JdFR-61 | reverse complement strand
AGTTCGGAAAGCGCGGTGGAGCTGGGCCAGCGCAACCTGGAGCTGAACGGATTGGATGCGGGGAAAAATGCGTGGTTGATGGAGAACGCCTTCCAGGCGCTTCGCCGCCTGCGAGACGCTGGCCAGCGGTTTAGCGTCATCGTGCTCGATCCCCCCAAGTTCGCGCCCACGCCGGCTCATGTTCCCAAAGCCGCACGCGGCTATAAGGATATCAATCTGCTGGCATTCAAATTGCTGGAGCCGGGAGGATGGATGATGACCTTCTCGTGTTCTGGGGGCCTCTCCGCTGAGCTCTTCCAGAAGATCATTGCCGATGCGGCCGTGGACGCCGGCGTGCGGGCGCGAGCGGTCCACACAGTTGGCCAGCCCGCCGATCACCCCATTGAGCTGGCTTTTCCTGAAGGGCGCTACTTAAAAGGGCTCGTGGTGCAGAGGGCGCCGTTGGGCGCGGATCAGGTTGGTTGAAAAGAGCTGGTCCGGGCCGTTGCGCATAGGTGTCTCCGGACGGGTGAAAGAGGTCTCCTGCATTCCCCAACCCGCGAAGGGTTTGGGGTGGGTGACGGAGGCAGAGAGGCCCGCGGCGCGCTCAGCTGGGGGATCCATCTCCAGAGGGAGGCGCTTTGGCCGCTCCTTCTGGCCTCATCTTGGCTTGCATGGATAGGCGCAGGGCCAGGCGGAAGAGCTTGCGCATGCGCTCGGCGCCTTCTGCATCGCCCATTTCTTCCAGGCGGGCGCATGTGGCTTGCAAGGCTGCCAAAGCTTCTTCGTCCAAGCGCTCAGCGTTCTCCCTTAGCAGCTTCTCCGCTGCGCCCAGGTCTGCGGAGGCCTCGATGATTTGCTGGGCCAGTTGCAATCCCGGGGGAAGCGCTTGGCGGATGATCTTGCGTATGTGCTGGTCGACCTGCTCAAGGCGGGCGGCCTTTTCCACTTCGCCGGCCTCGCGCGCCGTCCGCAGGTTGGCTTGCAGAATACCCAGGAACAACTCATCGATGAGCGGCAATGCAGAACGGACGGCTTGCTCCATATCCTGGGCCTGCAGGATGGATTGCAGAAGTTCGGCGGCCTGGGCTGCGCGGGCTTGCTGGGCCTTGTCGATTTGCTCGATGATTTCCAGCAGCGTTTGGCGCAACTTGCGCAGCCTATCCTGGGCTTCCCCTTGGGCGGCGTCGATGCGTTCGGTTAGCTTCTGGAAGAAGAGGTAGTCCAAGCCCGGCCGGGCGAGCTGGGCCAAGGCCCTTACGCGGTCCTCATTGGGTGCCTCGATGAACAGTTGAAGCAAGTGGTCGTGGGTCAGCTTCTCGCCGGCCTGGCGCAGGCTGTCCGCGGCCGCCCGAAATTCGCGCTCCTGGGTTTCAAGCTGTCTGCCTAGAGAACTGTGGCTGAGAGCCAGATCGAGAAGCTGGGCCGCGGCCGCGCGAGCACGCGGATCCGCCACGCTTTGCAGGCTCAGGCTGGCCAACTGAAAGAATATTTCATCCAGCTCTTCATCATGCTGGGCTACGAAAGCGGGGAGCTGGTCTTGCGGTGTGCGCAACAGCTCCTCGAAGAGGCGCAGCTTCTTGCGTTGGGCCTCAATGTCCTCCTTGGTGACCCCGTCGGCCTCCAGGATGCGGTCGATCAAGCCTTGAAAGGTGAGTACGGGCTGAGGTTGTAGCAAGTATCCTTTGCGCTTTTCGGCCGGAAGGCGTTGGATGACCTGATTGATCATGCTTCCGATGAGCCGTTCTTGATCGTCCTTGGGGAGATTAATTTCCACGGGGACGAATGTGAGCAGCAGCTCTTTCTGCGGATCGTGGTAGACCAGGGGTGTGGTGGCCTGGCCTTGGAAGCCGCATGTGGGGCATTGAATCAGGTTCAAGCGCCCGGATAAGAGGCGCGCTTTGGCGGAGGGATCAGCGCCCACGTCGATCAGTTGCTCGATGTGAGCTTGAACGGGGGAGCCGCAATTGGGGCAGCGTACTTGGTTGGTTGGTTGAACCATAAGGGATATTCCCTCCGCAGGTTATTGGGGTTTGCGCGGCAGCGCGATACAGATGCGGGTTCCCCGTTCGACGGTATCGTCTATCCAGATCCTACCGCCGTGGGCTTCCACAACGGCCTTGGCCAGATACAGGCCCAGGCCGGCGCCTTTGGTCTTCTTCACGGCATCGGCTGCGCGATAGAAGCGGTCGAAGATACGGGGCCGGTCTTGAGGGTCGATGCCAGGGCCCTGATCCTGCACGCACAGAATGACCTCCTCCGGCCTGACCTGCCCGCTGATTGTGACCGTCCCCCCTTCGGGTGAGTACTTGACGGCGTTGGAGAGCAAGTTGCTGATCACCTGCCGCAAGCGGTCCTCATCGGCGATGATCAGCGGCAAATCACGGGGGAGTCGGGCCTGGAAGGTGTGTTTGCTGCTTTGCGTTTGGAAGCGCTGAAGCAGGCGCGAGACCAGTTGCTCCAGATCCACCTCGCCCAAATTCAGCGCCAGCGCGCCGGCCTGCAGGCGGGAGGCGTCCAGCAAGTCGTCAATGAGCGAAGCCAGGCGGTCGGCCTCCTCCTCGATCACCTGAAGGCTCTGCTCGACGACTTCGCGATCCCACTGCACGTCCTCGCGGCGCAGCGTGCCCACATAGCCCTTGATGAGGGCCACGGGCGTGCGCAGCTCGTGGCTGATGATGGATATGAAAGTGCTCTTCAATTCTTCAGCCTCAACGAATTTTGAGATGTCGCGCATGATGGCCACGATGCTCAACAGTCGCCCGTCGGTGGAAAAGGTGGGGGCGTATGTGATGCCCACGGGAAGCGTGCCGCCGTCCTTGGTGACCATCTCGCCTTCGGTGTACAGGCTAGCCTGGGCTGAGAGGGGCCAGCCGCCGGCCTCGGCTTCCTCCAGGGTCATCCCGCTCTCACGCCGCTTCCAGCGGATGATGGCGCTGTGTTCCTGGCCCAGCACTTCCTGCGTGGAGTAGCCCGTCATGCGCACGCACGCTCGATTGAAGCGCTGGAAACGATAGCTGGGGTCGAGGATGAAGATGCCATCTGCGGAGGATTCGAGCACCGCGTCCAGGAATTGGTTCTGCTCCATGATCTGGGTGTAGAGGCGGGCATTGTGGACGGCGGTGGCGGCCTGGGCGGCAAAAGCTTGCAACAGGGAGCGATCTTCGGCGGAAAAACGGCCGCGGTAGGCGCGGAAGACGAAAATCACCCCTAGCACCTCGTTGCGGGCGATGAGCGGCAACCCCACGCCTGAGATCAGCCCCATGGAGGCCGCTTCAGCAATGCGTTGCAGACGACGGCTGAGCTCGGGCAAGGCAAAGCGCGCCGGGTCGCCATGGTTGGGAACTGCGGCCAGCAAGGGCTTAAGGGCCTTGACGAACTCAGGGTTGATGCCATAGGTGGCGGCAATGTTCCAGCCGCCCTCGGGGTCGCGCAGGGCGATCAAGCCCGCATGCCCGGCCAGGATCTCCGCCGAGTAGCGCAAGATGAGCTGGAGCACCTTTTCCAGCTCAAGCTCCTCGGTTATGGCGCGCGCCACTTGCAGCAGGTAGTCCCGCTGGCGGACGCGCAAATCCGGTAGCATCAACTCAAACAATTCCTTCCTGTTCCGCTTCGCTAATCGCTTCTTCCAAGATTTGCAGGCCTTCGTCGATCAGTTCGGCGGTGATGTTCAAGGGGGGCGAGATGCGCAAGGCGCTCTTGCCGCACGCCATGGTGAGCATGCCGCGCTCGAAGGCTTTATAGACCACCCGGTCGCGCAGGTCAGAGGCGTGTGCCCGGCTCTCTCGGTCGCGCACGAAGTCCACGCCGATCATCAGCCCCTTGCCGCGCACCTGGCCAATGCAGGGGTGGCGGCTCTGGATTTCGGCCAACACATCCATGCAATAAAGGCCCATGCGGGCGGCGTTTTGCATCAACCCGCCGGCCACAAGGTCCAGGGTAGCCAGCCCGGCGCTGCAGGCCAGGGGGTTGCCACCATAGGTGTTGCCATGGGCGCCCTCCGGCCAATCCATCACGCTGGCACGGGCGATGATAGCGCCCAGGGGAACGCCGGAGGCGATTCCCTTGGCGCTGCAGACGATGTCGGGCTCCACGTTCCAATGCTCGATGGCCCACCATTTGCCCGTGCGCCCTACGCCCGATTGCACCTCATCAAGGATGAGCAGCATGCCGTATTTGTCACAGAGTTCACGCAGGGCGGGGAAGAAGCCCTCTGGGGGCACCACGTACCCCCCTTCGCCCTGGATCGGCTCAACCAGGATCGCGGCGCAGTCCTCGGGCGGCACGAGGGACTGGAAGACCACCTCTTCGATGTAGCGCACCACAGTCACCCCATAATCCCCGTCCTCGCTGTGCAGCAGCGGGCGGTAAGGGTCGGGGAAGGGCACGTGGACCACGCCGTTCATCCACGGGGCGAAGCCGCGGCGGTAGATGGGCTTGCTGGCTGTGAAGGCCAGCGATCCCAGGGTGCGGCCGTGAAAGCCCCCGATGAAGCCGATAAAGTGCTGGCGGCCGGTGTGGTGGCGGGCCAATTTAATGGCCGCCTCCACCGCCTCAGTGCCCGAATTGGACAGGAAAACCTTGGCCGGCTCGCCAAATGGCGCGGTGGCTGCCAGGCGTTCGGCGAACTCGACCCACACGGGGTGGTAGAAATCGGAGGAGATGTGAATGAACTTTTCAGCTTGCTCCTGGATGGCGCGCACAACTTGGGGGTGGCTGTGGCCGGTGGCGCACACGGCGATGCCGGCGGCCATGTCGATGTAGCGGTTGCCGTCGACATCCCACACCAGGGCTCCCGAACCATGGTCCATGACGAAGGGGTAGGCGCGAGGGTAGGAAGCGGAGATGACAGCCTTATCGCGTTCGAGTAAAGCCTTGGCGTTGGGCCCGGGAACAGCGTATTTCTTCACCTGGGGTTTCCTCCTGGGGATTGGGCATAGGGCGATCGCTGAAATTATATCATTGAGGCCCCCTGCGGACTTCGGGCAGGGTCGCGCCGGGCACTGGCTGGACGGCCTGTCTCCATGATCCCCTGGGTGCACTCCACCGGATATGGCAGGGCGCCTCAAGAGAAAGATCGGGGGAGGTTGTGGGCCTGTCCCAAAAAGCAGGGCTACGCGTCCTATGAGCAGCCTGTGTGGAAGGCGGCCTTTCCCGCATTGCTGCAGGTTCCGCCGTCGCCCTCTTTTCGTGGGGACATCCCCACAAACCCCCGTGTTTTCCCTGCTTGCACAGTGAGGCGCCACTGTGCCAGCTGCACTCCCAACTCCGGCCCACTTTTGTCGGCGTGAATTCCGATGTATAAAGGATGTGAGAGGAGAAACCGCGTGAGTCGCATGGAAGGAGAGAGATTGCGATGGAAGACCGCCCTTGGCTCAAGCATTATGACCCTGGCGTTCCACATCACATCGAATATCCGCCTGTGCCCCTCTTCCATTTCCTGGAGGAGTCGGCGAAAGAATACCCTGAGCGGGTGTGCACAATCTTTCGGGGGGCTGAACTAACCTACCGCGAGGTTAACGAGCTCTCCGACCGCTTCGCGGCGGCGCTGGCGGGTTTGGGGGTCAAGAAGGGGGATCCCGTGGGCATCATGATGCCCAACTGTCCCCAATTCGTCATCGCTTTCTATGGCATCCTGAAAGCGGGGGGGATCGTGGTGGCGAACAGCCCGCTTTACACCGCGCGCGAACTGCGCCACCAACTCAAAGATTCAGGCGTCAAGCTCCTGATCGCCATGAGCAATTTCTACGAGTTGATCAAGGAGGTGCAGCCTGAGACCCAGGTCGAGCAGGTCATCGTAACCAACATCAAGGAATACTTCCCCCCAGTGTTGCGGCTGCTTTTCACCCTGGCCAAAGAGAAGAAGATGGGCTTCCGCGTTGAGCTGCGCGATAACGACGTATGGTTGCCCGAATTGCTCGCCAAGTACACGCCCGAGCAAAGGCCCCAGGTGGAGGTGGGGCCGGATGATCGGGCCTTGTTCCAGTACAGCGGTGGCACAACGGGGCTGTCCAAAGCGGCCATCGCCCTGCATCGGAACCTGGTGGCCAACACGCTGCAGATTAGCGCGTGGGTGCCGGACCTGAAGAAAGGCGAAGAAGTGGTCCTGCTGGCCATTCCCATGTTCCACGTGTATGGCTTGGTAGCCGGTCTGAGCTTCGGCATCTCCTCGGCTGCAACGCTGGTGCTGATCGTCAACCCGCGCGACATGAAGGACCTGCTGGGGGCCATCAGCAAATACCGCCCCACCATATATCCCGGCGTGCCGGCCATGTACAACGCGATCAACAACCACCCCGATGTGCGCTCCGGAAAGGTGGACGTGAGCTCCATCCGCGCCTGCATCTCAGGGTCGGCACCCCTGCTGCGCGAGACCAAAGAGGAATTTGAAAAGCTGACGGGGGGCAAGCTGGTGGAGGGGTATGGTCTCTCCGAGGCGCCCACCGCGACCCACTGTAACCCTCTCCATGGGGAAAGCCGTACGGGGTCCATCGGCATCCCGCTGCCCGATGTGGAGGCGCGCATCGTGTCTCTGGACGACGGCGAAACCGTGCTAGGCCCCGATGAGGTGGGCGAGCTGATCATTCGCGGACCCAACGTTATGGTGGGCTACCACAACATGCCCACTGAGACCGCCAACGTGCTGCGCAATGGCTGGCTTTACACAGGCGACATTGCCCGCATGGATGAGGATGGATACTTCTACATCGTTGATCGCAAGAAGGAGCTCATCAAGCCGGGTGGTTTCCAAGTCTGGCCGCGGGAGGTGGAAGAGGTGATTATGGAGCACCCCAAGGTGCTCGAAGTGGGCGTGGCGGGCATTCCCGATCCCTACCGGGGCGAGACCGTGAAGGCCTGGGTGGTGCTCAAGCCTGGTGAGACGGCCACAGTGGAGGAGATCAGGGCCTGGTGCAAGGAGAGGCTGGCGCCTTATAAGGTGCCCACCCATGTTGAATTTCGCGACGAATTGCCCAAGACCATGGTGGGCAAGATCCTGCGCCGTGAGCTGGTTCGCCAGGAGAAAGAACGCATGGCGCAAGAGGAAAAGCCTGCAGGGGAAGCCTCCTGAAGGCTTGCCATCAAGGGAAGGCAAACGAGCCCGGCCAGCGGCCGGGCTCGTCCATCGATCCCCGGGTCACGCGGTCTTGGCGGGTTCTTTCTCATGCAGCGGCACGGGCGTGCCGCCGTTCTTGGCTGGGACCGGCTGATTGAAGAGGGCTTCAAATTCCTCGCGATTCAGCGTCTCCACTTCGATGAGCCTCTGGGCGATGGCGTCCAATTGGGCCCGATAATCAATCAAGATCTGTTTGGCCCGCTGGTAGGCCTCCTCCACAAGCTGCTTCACCTCGCGGTCAATGACCTCAGCCACGGCTTCAGAGTAGTCCCGCTGTTCGGCGATTTCACGGCCCAGGAAGATCAATTCCTCCTTTTGGCCATAAACCATGGGGCCCAGTTCTTCGCTCATGCCCAGGCGAGTGACCATGGTGCGGGCCAGTTTGGTAACCCGTTCCAGGTCGTTTGAGGCGCCCGTGGTGATGTCGTTGAAGATCAGCTCTTCGGCGGCCCGTCCCCCAAGCAAGGCTGCCATGTCGGCCTTCAGCTTGTTCTTGGAGATCAGCGTGCGGTCCTCCTCCGGCAGGGCCATGGTGAAGCCGCCCATCATGCCCCGGGCTATGATGCTCACCTTATGCACCGGGTCGGCCTCGGGGATGACGTGGTTGACCACCGCGTGGCCCGCCTCATGATAGGCGACGATTTTCTTTTCCTCGGCGCTGATCAGGCGGCTCTTGCGCTCCGGCCCAGCGATCACCCGCTCGATGGCTTCCTGGAACTCATCCAAGCCGATGGTTTTTTTGTTGCGCCGGGCCGCCAGGATGGCCGCCTCGTTGACCAGGTTTTCCAGGTCGGCCCCCACAAACCCCGGCGTGGCCTTGGCAATGATCGACAGGTCCACGTCGGCCTCGAGCGGCTTTCCCTTCGTGTGCACGCGCAGGATTTGCTCGCGGCCGCGCATATCGGGCCGGTCCAGGATCACGCGGCGATCAAAGCGTCCGGGACGCAGCAGGGCGGGGTCGAGCACGTCGGGGCGGTTCGTGGCCGCCATGATAATCACGTTGGTGTCTGTGTCGAAGCCATCCATCTCCACGAGCATCTGGTTCAGGGTCTGTTCGCGCTCGTCATGGCTGCCGCCCAGGCCGGCGCCCCGCTGGCGGCCCACCGCGTCGATCTCGTCCACGAAGACGATGCAGGGCGAGTGGCGCTTGGCCTGCTCAAACAGGTCGCGCACACGGCTGGCGCCCACACCGACGAACATCTCAACGAATTCTGAGCCGGAGATGGAGAAGAACGGCACTCCGGCCTCGCCGGAGACGGCCTTGGCCAGCAGGGTTTTGCCCGTGCCGGGTTGGCCGATCAGCAGCACACCCTTGGGGATACGGGCCCCCAGGGCGATGAACTTCTCGGGTTCTTTCAGGAACTCCACCACCTCTTGCAGTTCCTCTTTGGCTTCCTCAACGCCAGCCACATCGTCAAAGGTGACCGTCGGTTGGTCTCCGGTGAACATGCGCGCCCTGCTCTTGCCGAAGGAGAGGGCCTGATTATTGGATCCTTGCGCTTGGCGCAGCATCAGATACAGCAGGCCGAAGACCAGCAGCACCGGCAAGATGTAGGTGATGAGGCTGAGCACGTTATTCCAATTGCTCGGTTGCTTGTTCTCCCAACGGATGCGCTGGGGATCCAAATCCTCGGGGGTGACGCCGAGATCACGCAATTGTTCTATGGCGGTCGTCCCCGGCTCCTTGCGCGAGACAGTGCGCTCACCATTGCGGAAGATAACCGTGATTTCGTTCTCGTCCACAATGACGTGGGAAACCTCACCCTGCTTGATCTTCTGCGCCAGCTCGTTAAAGTAAAGCGGATCCTGCTGCGGCGAGCTCTCGCGGAAGTTGAAAAACAAGACGGTCAGGATCAAGATCAGGACGATCAAGACCAGCGAGTTTCGACCTCGCGATGAATTCACAGTCTACCTCCAATACCCATGTACTTTTCTACCATTTAAGTGGTTCCTATTCTATAGAACACGTGGACTACTGGGATTATACCCCAGCGAATAGGGGCCTGCTAGGGACCGCAAAGCCTGGTCGGCACCAAAAGGCTCGACCCTTGCCGGCCTCGATGTGATCCTTAGGGCTTGAGTGACGAGGGGGATGTTGCGCTCGAATCCCCTTCACATTCACCGCGTGCGGCGGCAAGGCCGCCTTTCGCGCGGTCGCCGTTGTGGAACGTCCTCGAGATCAGCGGATTGGGCACTGGGGGTAAAGCAGGCAGGCATATAACCAGAGGGGGATCAAGCCCGTCACAGCCACGAAGGCCACCAGCCCCAGCAACACGGCCAGCCAATCCACTTCGCTCAGGGGGGCTAAGGCAGGGATCGCGGGCGATGTGGCCGTGGGCAGCTCGGTGGCTTCAAGCGTAGGCTGATCCATGGCGGGTGTTTGGGGGGGCATCAGGGTTTGCTGGAAGGTGCGCAGTATGCGTGCCAACTGGTCGGCGGTCCGATAACGGGCGGTGGGCTCCTTGGAGAGCAGCTTGAGGACGATCAACTCCAGGGCGGGTGGAACCTCGGGGTTGAGCGCTCGCGGGGAGGGGGGCGGAGCGTTCAGGTGCAATTCCGCCAATTGGGTGGGGTCGGGCGAAGGGAAGGGCAGCTCCCCGGTGAGCATTTCAAACAGGATCACACCCAGGGAATAGACATCCGTGGTTGTGGAGGGGGCGAATCCCGCGGCTTGCTCCGGAGCGAAGTATTGGGGGCTTCCCCACACCACCTGGCTGCGTTCACCGGGCCGGATGGCGGCCAGGGCGCGCGAAATGCCGAAGTCGGTGATCTTGGCCCGGTTGTCGGCGGTGACCAGGATGTTCTGGGGCTTGAGGTCACAGTGCACGAGTCCAGCCCTGTGCGCATAGCCAACACCCTCGGCAATTTGGGCCATCAAGTCCACGGCCAGGGCAACGGGGATGCGCTTCAAGCGGCGGATAAGCGACTTCAGATCGGTGCCGGGCACATATTCCATGACGATGAAATAATCATCCTCATGCTGTCCATAGTCGAAGATGGTCACGATGTGGGGGTGGGACAGGTTGGCTGCGGAGCGCGCTTCTTGCAGGAATCGGTCCAGGAAGGCCCTGTCGTGGGTCAAGTCATCGCGCAGGAGCTTGATGGCCACCTCGCGCTGCAAATTGATGTCCAAGGCGCGATAGACATGGGCCATGCCACCTGTGCCAAGGATCTGGAGCAGTTGGTAGCGACCTGCAAGGGGAGGGCGGGTATCTTCGGGCATATGTTCTCCAATTCTCATTCTAACGAGGGATCGCCCAGGCCGCAATGGAGGTCGGCCGGGGGTGCATCAGGCAGGATGGGGTCTGCCACTCCAGGCAGGGAGAGAATGGGATTTTGGCTGCAGGCTCCCCCGCCGCCCAAAAACCCTGCGATCTCTGCCTTGAGGGGGCGGGCGTACTCGAGATCATGTGCCATGCTCCCCTTGGCGAATGCTCGCGAGGCAGAGTAATCGACGGCGCCATGGATCCATGGTGAAATGCGCATATAGGCTATAATCGGGCCACCGAGGAAGAGAATGGCCAAAGCCACTTTGATCTATAACCCCGCCGCGGGCCGCTTTCCTGCGGGACCTCTCTTGGAACGGGCCAAGCGCGTATTGTCACAGGGTGGATGGGATGTGGGTGTGGTGGCCACTCACAGCAAGAATGAGCTGGAGAGGGCCGCGCAGGAGGCAGTGAGCAGGGGGGACAATGCAGTTTTCGTGGCCGGCGGGGATGGTTCCGTGGGGACGGTGGCCTCGGTCCTGGCGGGAAGCCAGACCGCGCTTGGCGTGCTCCCCGCGGGTACAGCCAATGT
>Ga0180881_1320_pt1 | contig 10918 bp, 11 predicted proteins | sample Deesub1362A_J573_FD_124314 | JGI IMG/M metagenome (GOLD analysis project Ga0180881, IMG submission 124314) | Anaerolineales bacterium JdFR-61 | reverse complement strand
CCGCTACAAAATGTTTTGGATCAATTGTGGGCCCGCTGGCGCCTCCTGTACGGGGAGGCCTCTGGATGATGGCCTTGGCTCGGCCGGGTGAAACGATGGTATGAAGGAGTTTCTCCGCGTATTCCTTGCGGTGACGGCTTACGGCGCGCTGCACAGCCTGATGGCGGCTGCGGGTTTCAAGGCCTGGCTCACCCGCAGGTTGGGCGTGCGGCTGCTGCGGGCCTACCGGCTGCTCTACAATGCGGTCGGTTTGGTCGCTTTTCTGCCGGTGCTGGGAGTGTTGGCTCGCTATCCCGGGGAGACACTTTATCGCTTGCCCGCGCCGTGGTGGATCCTGGCCCTGGTTCTGCAGGCTTTTGCCGCTGCACTGCTGGTGGTCGGCTTATTGCAAACCGATATATGGCATTTCCTGGGCCTGCGCCAACTGGGCGCAGGGGAAGAGGGTCGGGCGCCGGTATTGGAGGTGCGAGGGCTCTATCGCTATATGCGCCATCCACTCTACAGCGCGGGAATATTGTTCCTTTGGGCTACCCCGTGGATGACCACGGGCCTTTTGGCCTTCAACTTGGCCATCACGCTTTATTTCTATCTGGGAAGCATCCACGAAGAACGCCGTTTGGTGGCTGAGTTTGGCGAGGCCTATCGCCGCTATCAGCGCACCGTGCCGCGCTTTCTGCCACGCTTGAGGCTGAAGCAGGAGCCTTCGGCCCTGCGCTAGGATGGGCGCTGCAGGCGCGGGACAAGGTCTTCCGCAGGGAGGACCCGCGGGCTGGTGAGCTTATCCCCAGGCGCGGTGGGATGGGGGCAGCGTTGGGGAGAGCGGATCGCCGCAGTTCTTTTTGAGGTATGACAAGGATTCTGGAGCGCCTTCTGCCTATACTTGGATGGAGCGATGCGGATCCATCCCACAAAAGAAGCCGCAATGAACAATGCAGGCCTGGGCAGAGTCAGTTTCGCAGGATGTCGGTCGGGGTCTCGCCCCGTGGGCTGTGGCAGAGGGCCCGCATAGTTGCAGCTTGGAAGGAGCCTGGAAGATGAGCGAAAACGCGTACACTTTGATCGACCTGCCCGCAATATCGCCGCAGGTGCCGCAGGACAGCATTATCAGCCGGCAGGTCTATCGCGATCCACAGATCAACGTCACCCTTTTTGTCTTCGCCGCTGGGCAGGAGCTCACGGAGCACACCGCCGCCTTCCCCGCCGTGCTGCACTTCTTGGAGGGCGAGGGGGAGCTGACTTTGGGTGAGGACACAGTGGCCATTAAGCCCGGTCTGTGGGTGCACATGCCCGCCCACCTGCCCCACAGCCTGACCGCGCGCACCCGGGTCGCTATGCTTCTGACGCTCCTGTACAGCTAGCCAGGAAGGAGAGGCCATGAATATTCTCAAAGCTTTGCTGGGTGAACATGGGGTCTTCTACGCGCAGTTTGCCCATCTAGAACAGAGCCTGCCCCAGGCCCAGGAGGCGGGGGTGGTGAAGGCCCAGGGGGCTTTGCTGGCCGCGGGGCTTGCCAGCCACGCGGCGCTGGAAAACGAGGTCCTTTTTGCCATGTTGGAAGCCCGCCAGGGGAAGATGGGTCCGGTGACGGTGATGCGCATGGAGCACCAGGAGATCGAGGCTCTCTTGCAAGGTGTGCAGGAGGCGGAGGGGCTGGAAAGGGCCCGCGATGGCCTGCTGGAGGCCCTGCGGCTGGCGCGTGAGCATTTCGCCAAGGAGGAGCAGGTCCTTTTCCCCATGGCGGCGAATATGCTCAGCCCTTCCGAGTTGCGCGAAGCGGGGGACCGTTGGGCGGAGCGGCGCAAGGTGGGGGTCCGATTGAGCCGGGGTGGCTGAGCCATGCGGGGTGCGATGAGGATCCGCTTTGCGCTCATGGCTGCGGGTATGCTGGCCTTTTTGGCGGCCATTTGGGGTGGTCTGCTGCGCCTGGGTTGGCCCTGGCCTGCGCTCCGAGCGGGCTGGGTGGGGGATCATGCGCCCTTGCTACTCGCGGCCTTCTTGGGGACGCTGATCGGTGTTGAGCGCGCGGCGGCCCTCTCCCTAGGGGCCTCGCCCAGGCGCGCTGTGCTGTATTACGTGGCCCCGGCGCTCACTGCCCTTGGGGGCGTGGTCTTGCTCCTGGGGGGGAAGGGTCTGGCGGGGTGGCTTTTCATCTTAGGCGGGGTCGCCCTGGTGGCCCTGCATGGGTTGATGGTGCGGCGCGAAAGAGCCCTGCACACCTCCCTGATGGCGGCCGGCGCGCTGGCCTTTCTGGGCGCCGCGCTGCTCTGGGCGGATGGTCGGCCGGGCCCCCAGATCGTCCCGGCCTGGATGGCTTTCCTGGTGCTGATCATCGCCGGCGAACGCCTTGAATTGGGGCGCCTGCTGCGGCTGAGCCGCGCGAGGAAGGCCGCATTCTTGCTCGGTTCAGCCTTTGTCATGGTCGGAGCGGCCCTGGCGCCCTTGGGGCTGGCTTTGGGGTATCGCCTTGCGGGCCTGGGCATGCTTGCTCTGGCCTCATGGCTGCTGGCCTTTGACCTGGCCCGCCGGACGGTTCGCGCCAGCGGGCTGACCCGCTTCATCGCCATCAGCCTGCTGAGCGGCCATCTGTGGCTTGGGGTGAGCGGGGTGCTGGCCATGGTGTATGCCGGTCAGGTCGCGGGCTTGGCCTATGACGCCTTGGTCCACAGCCTGTTCCTGGGCTTTGTCTTCAGCATGATCTTCGGCCATGCCCCCATCATTTTCCCGGCTCTCTCAGGTCGGGCTGCGGCTTACCGCCCCGCCTTTTACGCGCATCTTGCTCTGCTGCACGCCTCCTTGCTCCTGCGAATAGGGGCCGATACGGCCGGGTGGGTACCTGGCAGGATGTACGGCGGGCTGTTAAATGCAGCGGCCCTGCTGCTCTTCCTGGCTAACAGCCTCTGGATGATGCGGGCGGGTGAGGGGGGCTAAGGGTTTGGGCCGCGCGCCTGGCAACCTGTGCGGCCTTGACGGGGGGCGCCCGGGAGCCCATGGGATTCAGCGACCCGCAGGGGCCCGATCCTTCTCATGCCACAGCCCACCAGTCTTTGCCTTCCACCAAGCCGATCCGCGCTAACTGTTGGCGGATTAGAGCCCGTGCGCCGCGGGCGCCCACGGCAACCAGCACCACGGGGTGGGAATGTCTCTCCCACCAGCCGGGCAGCTCCTCTGGGGCCAGGATGGGCAAACCCCGCCGTGTGCGGCCGATTTTGGCCGGGTCCACATCCGCGAAGGCGCGCAGCGGGGCCCCCTCGCGGAGCAAGTGCTTCGAGAGGCGGCGTCCCATCATCCCCGCGCCCCAGATGAGCACGGCGTCTCGCTCGCGCAGCGGGCCGCGCAGGAGGTAATGGGCCTTGGCGCGCAGGAAGTTCTCCAGAGCGTAACGGGGGTCGGTGCGGGTGAGGCGGTCGGGATGTTCGCGCCACTCGAGAAGCACCTGGGGGACCTTGGCCATCCGCGCGCCGGCCAGGTGCAGACGCAGCCACAAATCGTAATCCTCAGCCCAGCCGCGCTCCCGGTACCCGCCAACTCGCTCCAGCCATTCGCGGCGCATCAGGACGGAGGGGTGCACGAGGGGGCTCTCCACGAAAATCTCGCGGGCGATGTCCTGGGGGGTGATCAGGCTGTTAAGCCATTCGATGTAGATGCGGAACCCCTCGCGCACCTGGTTGGGGGGAAAGCCGCGCACCAGGCAACCCACGACAGCCAGGTCCGGGTGCGATTCCATAAATGCCACTTGTGCCCGCAATCGGTCCGGGTGGGCCCGATCGTCGGCGTCCATGCGTGCGATCAAAGGGGCTCGGCAGGCCTGCAGGCCGGCCTGCAATGTGGCCACCAGGCCGCGATGCGGCAAGGCTAGAATCTTCACCCGCTGATCGCGCCGGGCGAAGGCTTGCAATTGGGCGAGGGTTTCGTCCTGGGAACCGTCGTCCAGGGCGATCAGCTCGAAGTCCGTGAAGCTTTGCTGGAGGATGGACTGGATGGCCATGGGCAAAGTGCGGGCCACGTTGAAACAGGGCATCAGCACCGATACCCGCGGGGCAGGTGTGTTATCATCGGGCCGTGATTCTTCAGGGGAGGTCAGTTGAGCCATGGATATCGATCTATTGTCGCTTGAAAGATGGATCCAGGCAATGGAGACCTTTTTGCCCCGCTTGGGGACCGCCCTGCTGGTCCTCTTGGCGGCGCGCTTCATTTCGGGCTGGGGCTCGCGCCGACTGCGCGCCGCGCTGGAGCGGCGGGAGCGGGATGAGGAGATCATCCTGTTGATGGAGTTGCTCACCCGCTGGGGGATTCTAGGGCTGGGTATTGTGCTGGGCCTCGAACAGCTTTTTCCCGGCCGTCTCAGCGCGCTCATCGCCGGCCTGGGCATCGCCGGGTTCACCATCGGCTTTGCGCTGCAGGACGTGGCCAAGAATTTTATCGCCGGGATCTTGCTCCTCCTGCAGCAGCCCTTTGAGATCGGCGACGGCATTGAGGTGGCTGGCTATGGAGGTTCGGTGAAGCGCATTTCGTTGCGCGCCACGGAGCTGCGCACCTGGGATGGCAAGTATGTCATCATCCCCAACGCTGACGTCTACATGAGCGCGATCATCAATTACAGCCGCGCCAAGGACCGGCGCGTTGAATTGGCCATTGGCGTGGATCGCAGCGCTGATCTGAAACGGGTGACGGAGGTGGTGTTGGATACAATCCGCGGGCTGCCTGGGGTGAAAGAGGATCCAGCGCCGCAGGTTGTGTTCCAAGGGTTCGGCGATTCGGCAATCCCCTTTAAGACGCTCTTTTGGATTGACACTTCTGCAGTGGGCTACGGGACAGCCCAAGACGCGGCGGTGAAGGCCCTTAAGGAGGCCTTCGAGCGGGAGGGCATCGAGCTGGCCTACCCGACCTATCGGGTTCATACTGTGCCCGCCTGAGAGGGGCGTTGCATTGGACGCGCAGCGCCGCCTTTTGGGGCAGCCCCAACCGAGCGGCCCTTGACCCCCGCTGGCTTGGGGATATAATCCAGCCAACAATCTAGCGGGCGCTGCCAGCGCCCCACAAGGCGAGCGTGGAGACGAGTACCGCGCCCAACCATCCCCAGAGAGCCGCCGGGCGGTGCGAGGCGGCGATGGCGGCGGGGGAATCCACTCCACCGATCCGCTCTGCGGGTCCGCCGCCCCCGCAGGGGCTGAGAAGCCGTAAGGGGGCCGGGTAAGCCCGTTACAGCCCAACGAGGCCGGCGGCCGCGCCGTCGGCGAAAGCAGGTGGCACCACGAGCGCCCCCTCGTCCTGCGGCGAAGGGGGCGGATTTCGTTTAGGAGGTGGCCCATGCTGGATTTGCAATATATCCGGGAGCACCCCGCCGAGGTGGACCAGATGCTGCGCCGCCGGGGCATCGACCCGCCCATCAGCCGGGTCCTGGAGCTGGATAAGCGGCGGCGGGAATTGCTCACCCAGGTGGAAAGCCGCAAGGCCGAGCGCAACCGGGTCTCCAAGGAAATCGGGCGCATGAAGGATGAGGCGGAGCGCCAGGAGCGCATCGCTGCGATGCGGGACTTGGGCCAGGAGATCGAGGCGCTCGAAGCGCAGTTGGCGCAAGTGGAGGGCCAGCTGCATGAGGAGCTGATCCAGCTACCCAACCTGCCCGACCCCTCCGTCCCCGACGGCCCGGACGAGCGCGCCAATGTGGTGGTCAAGACGGTGGGCCAGCCAACCGAGTTCGATTTTGAGCCCAAGCCCCACTGGGACCTGGGGCCCGAGCTGGGCATCCTGGACTTTGAACGGGGGGTGAAAATCACCGGGTCGCGCTTCTACGTGCTCAGCGGCTCCGGCGCCCGCCTGCAGCGGGCCCTGATCGCCTGGATGCTGGACCTGCACATCCGCCAGGGCTACCTGGAAAAATATCCCCCATTCGTGGTGCGTGAACGGACGGTCTTCGTGGCTGGCCAGCTGCCCAAGTTCCGCGACAACTTGTATCGCGATCATGAGGAGGACCTGTGGATGGTACCCACCGCGGAGGTGCCCCTCACCGGCCTGCACATGGACGAGATTCTGGATGGCCACAGCCTGCCGCGGCGCTACACAGCCTACACCCCCTGCTTCCGACGGGAGAAGATGTCCGCCGGGCGCGATGTGCGGGGGATCAAGCGCGGCCATCAGTTTGACAAGGTGGAGATGTACGTCTACTGCCGGCCGGAGGAATCGGCGCAGGAACTGGAGCGTATGCGGGAGCACGCCGAGGAGACCTGCGCTTTGCTGGGGTTGACCTACCGGGTGATTGAACTTTGCGCCGGAGACCTGGGCTTCGCCTCCCGCAAAACCTATGACATCGAAGTCTGGGCGCCTGGCTGCGGCGAGTGGCTGGAGGTGTCGTCCATTTCCAACGTGGGAGATTTCCAGGCCCGCCGGGCCAACGCCCGCTACCGGCCCGAGCCCGGGGCCAAGCCGCGCTTCATGCACACCCTGAACGGCTCAGGGCTGGGGCTGCCGCGCACCCTGATCGCCTTGCTGGAGAACTACCAGCAGGCCGATGGCAGCGTGGTGATCCCGGAGGTGCTGCGCCCCTGGATGGGCGGGCAGGAACGCATTGTGCGCGAGCAGCTCTAGTGGCTGAGACCCTCTGGACCCTCCTCTTTGGGTTTGTGATGTTGGTGGGGGTCGCTGGCGTCTTCGTGCCGCTGATCCCTGATTTGCTGCTCATCTGGTCGGCAGGGCTGGCCTACGGCCTGCTGGTGGAATGGGGCCAGTGGGGGCCCTGGCTCTTCGGGGCGATGACCCTGATCGGGCTCCTGGGCTTGGTGGCGGAGTTTTGGGTCAGCGGGGCGGGCGCCCGGCTGGGCGGGGCATCCTGGAAGGCCGTGCTGGCGGGGCTGGCCCTTGGCATGGTGGGATTTGTCCTGCTCACCCCGCTGGGCGGGCTGGCCTTGCTGCTGCTGGGCACCTTCGCCGTGGAATGGTTGCAGGTGCGCGATGCGCGCAAAGCCTTGCGCAGTATGTTGGGGATCGGCCTTGGTTACGGCGCGGGGATATTGGTCAAATTGTTTTTCGCCCTGGCCATGTTCGGATTATGGCTGGCCTGGGTGTTTCTGCCTTAGGGTTTGAAGAAGACCATGCCCAATCCCATGCGGCCCAGGCCCTCCTCCACCCAGTGGCGCACGTAGGGCGAGGGGTCATCGACTGCGCGCATCAGCGGTTCGATGATATCGGGGCTGTCTATGTGAGCCAGCGCGCGCGCGGCCGCCGAACGGGCGGCGGGATCGGGGGACTGCAGAACTTTCGCCAGGGCGGGGATGGCCTGCGCGCCGATGGCCGAGAGGGCATCCCCCGCCAGGCGAGCGAGCAAGCGGTCTTTTCCTTGTAGCTGCTGGATTAGGTCTGGAATGGCCTGCGGCGTGGGGCGCAGTCGCAGGCCCAGGGCGGCGCACTTCTGCACTTCCTGATCGGGGTCCCTCAGCGCGCCAGCCAGAAGATGGGGGGCCTGGGGGTGGGTGGAAGCAGCCAGGCCGCGCACCGCCCACCAGCGCAGTTCGGCTGAGGGGTCCCTGAGCAAAGCCTGCAGTGCCTTGAGCCCCGCTTCCCCTGCGCCGGCCAGAGCCAGGGCGGCCGCCTCGGCGCGCCCCTCGTCGTCGCTGGCTGCGGCGGCGCGCAATGCCGCGATGGTGGCCTTAAGGGGGTCAGTCACCGGGTGGCGGAACGGGGAGCTCTTCCTCAGCCACCGTGACCCACTTGTCCCCCTCGTCGATGAGCATCACGGGGATGTCGTCGCGGATGGGGTACTTGCGGCCGCAGTCGGGCTCCTGGCAGACCAGCCAGGTGTCTTTAACCAGCCTGAGAAGACCCTCTTTTTCCCGTACACAGGCCGGGCATCGCAGGATTTCGAGCAGTTCCTCGCTGACCATGATCGCCTCCCGTGAACAGCGGAATTCTACCATGAGGGCCAATCAAGAGCGATAAACAATGGCCATTGTATTCGATGTGAGCTGTATATGCGGGGGCGTGAGGCGGCCTCGCCCCCGCATATACAGCTCACATGCTTATAGGGCTGCTTTTTTCAGCCTGCATGAGATCTCAGACCGATGCATGGGCTGATTGCCCGGCTAATCATCATCCCTCTGGGCGCCCTCGGGCAGTTCCGTGCCAGGGCCGTATTCATAGATGGCGCGCCAGGGCAGGTAGTGGGTCTGGAAGACATCTTCGTAGAGCACCTGGCCCCCACGGCGCACGGTGCGGGTGACGGTCACGTCCAGCCCTTCGGCCTCCCAATCCACCTGGCGGATCTCGCCCTTCTCCAAATCGGGATTCTCCCGGTAGAGGGGTTCGGGGGGCTCCACAGGGTTGCTCTGCCGGCTGGACCATTCCACCTGGCGCCCGTCATCGCTGGAGTAGAACTTCCAGATGAGTCTGTTGCCCACGATGTAGGTCTCCATGAGCAGCCAGGCCTCGCGATCGTTGGTGAACTTGAAATCCACCAGGGGGACAAAGACGGTGGCATCCAGGCCGGGGCCGGGGGAGTTGGCACCCAACTCGTAATAGCCCACCCGGTAGGCGTGCGGATGGCGCTCGAGGATGGGGTAGCCCCCGAAGAAGGCGGCGCGGAAGAGGGTGGTGCTCACCTGACAGACTCCCCCGCCCACGCCCTTAATGGTGCGGTCGCCGAAGATGATCAGCGCTTCGGCGTAGCCGGTGTCCAGGCTAATGTCGCCCAGAACTTCGGCCATGGAGAGGGTCTCCCCTGGGGCGACCAGCAGGCCGTGGAAGGCCGCCGCGGCGGTGCGGATATTGTGGATGCGTGCCGGGTCGGAGCCGCCAAAGTAGCTGTTGACCACGACCACAGGCTCCCTGATGCCCAACGCCTCAGCCGTCGCATCGTCATGCACCCGGGGTTCGGTGATCTGGAAGCGCAGCTCCACGTTGTGCTCGCCCGCGGCCAGAGCTTCCTGCACAGCGGAGACCGTGGCGGGGATGTCCAGCGACCGCCCTTGCTGGGCAGGGGCGATCAACTCCAGGGCCTTGGTGTCGTCGTTGAAGATGAAACGCGCGTCCTGCGCCGGCCGGTCCAGCTCAGCGGCCAGGGGCTGCAAGGCGGTGGCCAGGGCTTGGGGGTCCACTTGCAGGCGATATTTCCCGCCTTCGGGCCCCTGGACCAGGTCGATGCGCAGAAAGGAGGCCAGGTGTTGGGGTTCGAAGACCCAGGGCCCGGCGCCTTCGGTTTGCAGCACAAGGGGCGCGCTGAGAATGCGGCGGGCTTGTTGGGCGGCCTCCCCGGCCTCCAGGACGCGCGGCGGGGTCTCCTCGATCACCAGCTCGATTTGGGCGTCGATCATGCGCCCGATGGGATGGACCAGCTTCTCCACAGTGGCAGGGATATTCAGGCGGCGGCCGCTTTGTCCCTGGCTCATCACCACCTGGGAGCCCTCCAGGCGCAGAACGGCCTCGCGGGTGGGGCGATCGATTTCAGCGGCTACCTGCGCCAGGTAACGCGCAGCCGCGCGACCATCGAAGCGAATCACCGCCGGGATATTCACGCCCACAAACCAGGCACGCCACTGTTCGGCAAGCCGTTGCAAGGGCCCGCCCTGCCTGCCCACATTGAGCGCGGCGCGCGCCATGGCCGCGCTGTCCAGCACGGCGCCCAGCTCAGCCGGCCGGGGCGCCCATATGCGCTCACCATCACGCAACAGGATGAGCCCCGAAGAGGGATAATCCATCTGCGCCCGCAAGAAGGACTCGATCTGCCTCTCATCCATGCCGGCCACCGCTAGTCGGGCCACACGGACCCCGGGCAAGGCTTGATGAGCGTAGCGGGCGCGCACCAGCAGGCTGGTTGCCAGGAACCCGGCCACCAGGATGGCCATGGCGCTCAGGGCCATGAGTGTCACCCCGCGCAGCGGCGGGTAGGGTGTAGATCGTGGTTGGGGGTGGGCGCGAGCGACGCGCATCGGCAGGCTCCAGGGGTTGGATTATATCATCGCCCCATCTGGCGCGGCTGTCCCAGCAAGGTGAATTGGGGCTTTTGCGGGGGGGGTGCCGCCGCATACAACCCCGACCCCCTCTGTCTTGAGGCGGCGGGCCACATGATATGGGATGCANCTGGCCGGAGGACGCAGCCCTGCCAGGGATGCTCATGGATCCAGGATTACCCGGATGCTGCTGTAGTGCACGTAGCCAGGGATCTGGTTGTCCGGTTCGTAGACCACAATGCGACCGCGGGTGCGCTGCGCCACACTATAGGGCACAGCGGCTTTGAATGGGCCCATCTGGCCGGGGCCGGGCGACTGGACCCTGGTCTGAGCGCGACCCAGGACCGCGCCCTGGCTGTCATGGACCTCGATGATCAGGGGCCCCTGGTTTTGCGTCCAGCCGATTCCTTCCACCCGCACGATGCCTCCCTGGATTCGCTCCCCCGCGGCGGGGCTGAGGATGGCTAGCTGCTCTGCTCCGCGGATGGCGATGTAGGTGAGGCCATTGCCTTCGGATAGCAGGGTCAGGTGAACGGAGGCCAGGTGATTCGTTTCGCCGTCCTCCCGATCACGATTGATCACCTCCAACCGGGCGGCCTCGGCCAAGCCGGGGATGCTGAAATCCATGGTAGTGCTGAACAGGCCGGCGTTGCCCGGGTTGGCTAACAGGTAGGTGATGGTTGTGGCAATGGTGCGGCCGTCCTCGCCGATCAGGCGCAGGCGCACCTGGTTGTTCCATGAGGGTCCGGCGCGGCCGACGATGCGGAATGGGCTGACGACATGGGAGCCCGTGGCGGGGCGCAAGATGGCGACCATCTCAGCCGGTGGGCGCCCTGGCAGGGGGGCTGGCGTGGGGCTGGGCCCCGCGGCGGAGGGCTCCACCACGACGACAGGCGTATCCAGGGTGAAAGGCCCTGGGCTTGGGGTGCCCTGGACTGGAGGGGCGGGTGTAGCGGAGGGAACCGGCGTGGGGCTGGGGG
>Ga0180881_1011_pt1 | contig 11083 bp, 9 predicted proteins | sample Deesub1362A_J573_FD_124314 | JGI IMG/M metagenome (GOLD analysis project Ga0180881, IMG submission 124314) | Anaerolineales bacterium JdFR-61 | reverse complement strand
CCCGCCAGCTCTATGAAAAGGGCACCGCGCTGAATTTCCTGGCCCTGCTAGTGGCCCCGCCGGAGCCGGATTTCGCCGATCTGGGTGATGCGGCCTTCGGCGTGATCGGCCCCAGCCAGTGGGAACCCCTGGCGGCCTATACGCCCGAATCAGCCCAGGCGGCCGGGCTGCCCTGGTTTGGCCCCGCCAGTGACGAATTCGTCAGCGCCTATAAGGCGGCCTACAATGAAGAACCCTCCTACCACTCGGCCGGCGGCTATGCGGCGGGCCTGATCCTGCAAAAGGCCATCATCGACGCCGACTCCACCGATCCGGAAGCCATCAAAGCGGCCCTGGATGCCATGGATGTGCTCACCTTCTACGGCCGGGTGAAGTTCGAGACCTCCCCTGAGGCCCACGGGTTGCAGATCGGCCATTCCATGGTCTACATCCAGTGGCAGCGGGACGAGGCCGGCGGTCTGGTCAAGCAGGTGGTTTGGCCGGAGGAAGGCGCAACGGCTCAGTCCATCTACCCTCTGCGCTAAACAGCCCCTCTGCTATCTGAATCCGCAGGCCCCTGAGGGCCTGCGGGTTCAGGGCCCGCTCTTAGGAGACGAACATGGGAAATCTGCTGGTCGCCTCAATCATCGACGGCCTGCTCTTGGGTTTCGTCTACGGCATCGCTGCCATGGGGTTGACGCTCATCTGGGGTGTGATGGATGTCATCAACCTCTCCCATGGGCCGATCATTGCCCTGGGGATGTTCGCGGTCTACCTGCTCTTCAGCAGCTTTGGGCTCAACCCCTATCTGGGCCTGCTGGTCGCCGCGGCCCTGGGCTTGTTGCTGGGGGTGATCATCTACTGGATTGCGGTGCATCGGGTGATCGATGCGCCCCACCTTTCGTCCTTGCTGGCGACTTTTGCCGTCAACATGATTATCATCGGCATCGGCACCGCCATTTTTGGCACCGCGCCGCGCAATGTGGAATTCAGCCTGGGCAGCGTGGCGCTGGGCCCGGTGACCCTGCTGGGCACCCGCGTGGTGGCCGCCTTTCTGGCCATCGCCGCCACGCTGGCGCTCTACGCTTTCCTCTATCGCACGCGGGCCGGGAAGTATATCCGCGCTGTGGCCAACAACCGCGCCGCAGCGGAACTGGTGGGCATCCCCTCCTCGCGCATCCTGGCCTTAAGCTTTGGGCTGGGAACCATGCTGGCCGCCCTGTCCGGTGCGCTGATCGCCAGCTTTTTCCCCTTCACCATCCTGGCGGGGGGGAGGTATGAGCTGAAAAGCTTCGTCATCGGTGTGCTGGGGGGCTTAGGCAATCCCGTTGGCGCCCTCTTCGGCGGCCTGATCCTGGGCTTGCTGGAGGGGGTCATTCCGGCATTTATGGAGACCACCTGGGTGCCTGTGGTGGAGTTCGTCCTCTTCGTCCTTATCCTGCTGGTTCGGCCCAGCGGCCTGTTGGGAGCGAAAGAATGAAGACCTTACGTTCACATATCGGCCTTCTGCTCGCCCTGGGATCGGTGCTCGCACTGGCCGTCTGGCCCTTGATTACAGGCAAAGCCATCACCCGCGAGGAGGCCTTCACCATCCTCAGAGCCGTGGCCCTGGCCTCCAGCCTCAACATCTTGCTGGGCTACACGGGGTACGTGAGCTTCGGCCATATCGTCTTCTTTGGCTTAGGGGGCTATGTGGGTTTCTTCCTCATCAGCCAGCAGGGCTGGTCCATCTGGACGGCCATGGCCGTCGGCGGGCTGGCCTCGGGCGTTCTGGCTTTTCTATTGGGCAAAGCCATCCTGCGCCTGCGGGGGGCCTATTTCGCCCTGGCCACTATCGGGGTCAACGAAGCCGTGCGCGCCTTCATCAACAACTTTGATCTCTTCGGCGGGCCGGTGGGGATGACCTTGAACTTCCAGGTCTATCAAGACTACGGTGGCCCTGCCCGGGCGCTGCAAATGAGCTTCTACGTCATGGCTGGCATCACCTTCCTGGTGGTCGCGGTCAGCTATCTGGTCAAGACCTCCAAGTTTGGCCTGGGCCTGTTGGCCATTCGCGAGGACGAGGACGCGGCCGAGGTGGCGGGTGTGGTGGCGCCCAGCGCCAAGACGTGGGCCTATGTCCTTTCGGCCGTCTTCCCCGGGATCATCGGCACCCTGTTCTTCTTCAAGAACGGCAACGTGGAGCCGGGTCCCGCCTTCCCCCTGCACCTTTCCATTGAGATGATCGTCATGCTCATGCTGGGCGGGCAAGGCACCGTGTTGGGGCCCATTTTCGGGGCCGCAGCCTACCAGAGGCTGAGAGGCGAACTGCTGACCAGCGCGGTCTTCAAGAACATTCAGCTTTCTGTGGCCGGGGCCGTGCTCCTGGTCATCGTCCTCTTTGTGCCCGCCGGGCTGATCGGTTGGCTACGGGGACGCTATCCCAGGCTGCGGAGGGTGCTGCAATGATCCTACAAGTGGAAGGCATCTCCAAGCGCTTCGGCGGCTTGCAAGCCCTGGACAGCGTAACCTTCGACCTGCCGGAAGGTCAAATCCTGGGACTGATCGGGCCCAACGGCGCGGGCAAGACCACCCTCTTCAACGTGGTCAACGGCGTCTACGCGCCGGAGGCCGGGCNGGTGATCTTCCGCGGCGTGGAGACCACAGGGAAAAAGACCTATCAGATGGCCCAAATGGGCTTGGCCCGCACCCATCAGATTGTCAAACCGCTCAACGAGCTGACGGTGCGTGAAAACGTGATGGTGGGCGGCTGCTTCGGTGGAAAAGGGTTGTCCCTTTCCCAGGCCGCCAAGGTGGCCGATGAGGTGCTCGATTTCGTCGGCCTGAGGGATCGGGCCGAACAACTGGCGGGCAGCCTCAACGTGGCGCAGAAAAAGCGCCTTGAGCTGGCCCGCGCCCTGGCGGCACGCCCCATCCTGCTCCTGCTGGACGAGGTGCTGGCGGGGTTAAACCCCTCAGAGATCGCCGAAATGGTGGAGATGGTGCGCCGCATCCGCGATCAGGGGGTCACCATTATCATGATTGAGCACGTGATGCACGCGGTGATGAACGTCTCCGAGCGCATCCTGGTGCTCGATTACGGGGTGCTTATCGCGGAGGGCACGCCGCAGGAAATCTCCGAAAACGAGCGCGTCATTGAGGCCTACCTGGGCGATCCTAAGCTGGCCGAGCAATTGATGCAGAAGGCGCACTGAGCGAGGGTCAATTCATGGCTATCCTGGAAATTCGCAACGTCTCCTCAGGCTACGGCGAGGTGCAGATCCTGTGGGGGGCCTCCCTATCCCTGGAGGAGGGCAAGTTGACCTCCCTGGTGGGGGCCAATGGCGCGGGCAAGACCACCATGCTGCGCACGGTAATGGGCCTGCTGCGCCCGTGGCAGGGGTCCATCTGGTTTGACGGCAAGGACATCTCGCGCCTGGCTCCCCATGTCAAGGCCGAGATGGGCCTGGTGATGGTGCCGGAGGGGCGCCAGCTCTTCACCGACATGAGCGTGGCCGAAAACCTGGAGATGGGCGCCTCGCCCAAGCGCGCCCGACCCCATTTCCAGCGCAACCTGGAGCGGGTCTACACCATGTTCCCGCGCTTGAAAGAGCGGGCGATGCAAAAAGCCGGCACCTTGAGCGGTGGCGAGCAGCAAATGCTTGCTGTGGCGCGCGGCATCATGGCCGAGCCTGTGGTGCTCATGTTCGATGAGCTCTCCCTGGGCCTGGCCCCTGTGCTGGTGCTGGATCTCTTTGAAACCTTGATCGAGCTCAAGAAAACCGGCCTGACCATGCTCCTGGTGGAGCAAAACGTGCAGATGGCCCTGGCGGTGAGCGATTACGGCTATGTGCTGGCCCAGGGCCGGGTGGAGCGCGAAGGGCCCAGCGAGGATCTGGCCAGGGACGAGTACATCCGCAAGGCCTACCTGGGGCTCTGAGCGCTCATTCCCACCGCAGGGGGCGCGGCGGGTCGGCCGAGAATGGCCCACCTGGTGGGCCCTCCGTGACTTGGAATCAGTAGGCGCGTGCACTCTCTTCAGGCTCCCGGCACCTGCATGGCGCCGGGAGCTTGAAATTTGCGCCCTTAGCGCCACCTTCGCCGTCGCGGCGAGGGCCTTCCCCATCCGCAATGTGCGAACGCGCAGGGGATGCTGCATGCCCGTGGGGTCGCTTTGGCGCTCCGCCCGCCGGGGGTGCATGGGCTCGGCCTGGATGGGCCGGCCGTTGTTATCGTCATCCCGCCGGCATGACATCCGGCACTGGGTTCCTGCGGCAGCGCTGCGGATAATATATTCAGAATATTGAATGAGCTTCTGGGAGCGGGCGATGGAAGGCTATAAGGGCATGGCGCGCCTTTTCAAGGCCCTGGCGCACCCCGTGCGGCTGCGGATCCTGGAGATCATCGGGCAGGAGGGTGAAGCCTGTGTCTGCCATCTGGAGGCGACTTTGGGGCGCCGCCAGGCCTACATCTCCCAACAGCTCGCCCAACTGCGCGATGCGGGCCTGGTGGTGGACCGCCGGGAGGGGGTGAACGTCTTTTACACCCTGGCCGATGCCGGGGTTCAGCGGCTATTGGACGCGGCGCGCGCGCTTAGATCCGCCGAGGGGGCCGCCAGGGGGGATCGGAGCGTCGAGGAAGCCCTTTCTGGGCCCGCTAAGTCCTGCCTCTGCCCGCGCTGTGAGCCGGCCGGGACCAATGCGGTCGTCCAGGGAGGCGCCCCGACTCTCTCATGAACATGGAACTCCTGCTCGATGCCCTGGGGCGCATGCTCGCCTCCGGTTGGGCCAGCCTGCTCGACTACCTGGCGGCCCATGTCTTGCTCTGCCTGGTGCCGGCCTTCGTCATCGCCGGCTACATGAGCGCGATGATCCCCAAGGAGGCGGTGACCCGCTATCTGGGCCCCCGGGCCAGCCGCTGGGTCAGCTATCCTGCGGCCGCCGTGGGCGGCTTCATCCTGGCGGTCTGCTCGTGCACCATCCTTCCCCTTTTCGCCGGCATTTGGAAGCGCGGCGCCGGCCTGGGCCCGGCCATCACCTTCCTCTTCGTGGGGCCGGCGGTCAACATCCTGGCCATCGCCTACACCGGCGCGGCCATCGGCATGGACATCGCCCTGGCGCGCATCGTGCTTTCCATCGTTTTCGGCATCGGCATCGGCCTGCTGATGGCCTGGATTTTTCGCGCGCAAGAGGCGCGGCGGGCGGAGGCCCTGGACGGCAGCGGCATGTTCGATGAGCGGGCGCCCGTCCGCCGGGTGATCTGGGGGCTCTTCCTGCTGCTCTTCGCCGTGCTCATCGCCGGCACCCTGCAGGTGGATTTGCTCACCGCCAGCCTGTTCCGCCTGCACCTGCCCCTGGAGATCCCCCAACCCTTCTTGTCGCGNCTGGAGGGTACGGGCCTGGGCCTGCAGGGNGCCCTGTTGGTCGTGCTGCTGCTCATCCTCGCGCCGGTGGCCTATCTGGGGATGGAAAATGTGCTGGAGCGCTTCAACGGCTGGACGCGCCTGGCCGTTGTGCTGGTAGCTCTAACCATCCTGTTGGCGACGCTCGAGTACAGCGCGGCGAGCATGAGCCTGGAGATCACGGGCCGCCTCGTCGCTGAGCTGGTGCTGCTGGCGGCCATCGGCTGGGTGGCGGCCCGCTCCTTTGCGCGCTACGCCATCGCCCAGTGGCTGTGGGAGACCTGGCGCTTCGTCAAGCAGATCTTTCCCCTGCTGGTGCTGGGCGTCTTCGCTGCGGGCATGGTCAAGGCCGTTTTGCCAGAAACCTGGATTGAGACCCTGGCCGGCCGCAACACCCTTTGGGCCAACCTGATCGGCGTGCTCTTTGGCGTCTTCATGTACTTTCCCACCCTGGTGGAGGTGCCCATCGCCCGCATGTTTCTGGACCTGGGCATGCATCGCGGACCGCTGCTGGCCTATCTGCTCGCCGACCCCGAACTCTCGCTGCAGAGCATCCTGGTCACCGGCCGCATCCTGGGATGCAAGAAAACAGCGGTCTATGTGACCCTGGTGACGGTTTTCAGCACCCTGGCAGGNCTGATCTTTGGGCTGTTCTTATTGATTGTTTGAGGGACTTGGATCGGGCCTCTATCGGCTCCGTCTTGAATGCAGGGAAGACGGAGCGGAGAGCCCCGCAGAGCCCAATGGGAAGGAGGGCGCGCCATGCTGACCATCAAGGTGTTCGGGCCCGGTTGCCCCAACTGCCGAAAAGTCGAAGAGGCCGCCAAGGCGGCGCTGGGAACGGTGAGGCAGAGGCATCCAAAGGTGGAAGCGGCCATCGAAAAGGTGAAGGACCCCTTGCAGATCATGGAGCACGGCGTATTGAAGACCCCGGGACTGGCCATTAATGAGCGCTTGCTCTGCCAGGGCCGCATCCCGCGGGTTGAGGAGGTGGAAGCCTGGATCTTGGAAGCCCTTAGTCGGGCCTGACCCGCAACATCCCACAGCAGCTTGCCTTTGGCGTCATCTGACCGTCCTTTGAAAAGGAGGCCCCATGGTCAGGTTCATAGTGACAATCCTGGGGGTGCTGAGCTTGATAAGCGCTGTTCCCATTGCGGGCGCGTCCGCGCAGACGGAGACAGGGGTGGTGCAAGGGATTCTCTTTTGGATGGAAGGCTGTCCCCACTGCCACATTGTGCTGAGCGGAGTGCTGCCAGAGCTGGAGGCGCGGTATGGCGACCGCCTCGAGATATGGACGGTGCAAGTTGCCTCGCAAGAGGATTTCGCCGCGCTGATCAAGGTTGCGGAGACGTACGGCCTGCCTCGCGAGGCGGTGGGCGTTCCCCTGCTTGTATTGGGGGATAGGGTCCTCATCGGCTCGCTACAAATCCCCGAGGAGCTGCCGGGCTTGGTGGAATATCATCTGCGGGCCGGCGGGTTGGCGCTGCCCGACAACGAGATCATAAGAGAATTCATCGCCTCGGGCCGCGCGCAGCCTTTCGTGCTGGAAGATGCCGCCGAGACCCCCACCCGGATCGCCACGCCGAGTGCCACCGAGCCTGCTCCTGAGAGCCCTGTCGATCCCCCTCACCCGCCAGAGCCGCAGGTGCCCCCCAACGGCTATGGCCTGGCCATCGGGGTGCTCGTGGGCATGCTGGCGGCGCTGGTATATGGGTTGGTGGTGCTGCTGCGCGCCACTCATACAGGGACCATCCCACTGCCGCCCGCGGCGTGGGAGCGGGCGGTGCCTTGGCTGGCGCTGGCGGGGATGGCCGTGGCAGCATACCTGGCCTATGTGGAGACCCTGGATGTGCGCGCGGTCTGCGGCCCCATCGGCGACTGCAACGCCGTGCAGCACAGCCCCTACGCTCGCTTCCTGGGCCTCATTCCCGTGGGCTGGATGGGCCTGGTCGGATATGCTGCAATCCTCGCCGTGTGGGCATTGGGGAAATCGCGGCGCGGGGGGCTCGCGGAGTGGTGTTCCCTGGCCCTCTTTGGCTTCACAGCCTTTGGTCTGCTGTTTTCCATTTATCTCACCTACCTGGAACCCTTCGTCATCCGGGCTGTTTGCCTCTGGTGCCTCTCCTCCTCGGTGATCATCACACTCCTGTTCCTGCTCTCCCTGAGAGGGGCGCTTGAGATTTCGCGTAAGGGTCAGATGTAGTGCCACAAGTGCAAGGTCATGATCATGCTGTTCGCAAGGCGGCTGCGCAGCCACCTTACGAACGGCAGCGATCTTCCCTCTCCGCTCTGGTATACTGGCAAACGCCGCAAGGCGCCAAGGGCGCTTGCCATACCAGTGCTGGCTCCAACCCCACTCGAGGACCATCCTGATGCGTTCCCTGTTTCGCCTCGTCCCTTTCCTGCGGCCCTACTGGCCCCGCCTGCTGCTGACCAGCGGGGCGTTGCTGGGCCTGACCGCGGTGGACATGGTCTTCCCCGTCATCCTGCGTCAGGTGATTGACCAGGGCCTGGCGGCCGGCCTGCCGGCGGTGCTGGCGGGCGCGGCATTGCTCATCGTCGCCCTCGGCCTGGGGCGGGCCTCCCTGGGCTACCTGCAACGCTACAACACCGAGTGGGTCGCCCACCGGCTCTCCTATGATCTGCGCAACCGCCTCTACGCCCATGTGCAGCGCCTGCCCTTCTCTTTCCACGATCGCACCCAGAGCGGGCAGCTCATCAGCCGCATCATTGAGGATGTGCGCTCCATCGAACGCTTCGCTGGCCAGGGGATGGCCGAGCTGGCGCGAGTCGGCTTATTGCTGGTGGGCATCATCACGTTGCTGCTGCTGGAGGATGCCACCCTGGCGCTGATCACCCTGGCGCCCCTTTTCCCCCTTTTGCTGATGACCACCCGCTTTGGCCGTCGCATCAGCGACCTCTTCTTGCGGGTGGACCAGGCCTTGGGCAGCCTCTCAGCGCGCCTGCAGGAGAACGTCAGCGGGGTGCAGGTGGTGCGCGCCTTCGCCCGGGAGCCCCACGAAATCGCCCGCTTCGACGCCCTGAACCGGGCCCTCTACAGCGCGCGGCTCACGGTCATCGGCGAGTGGGCCAAGATCATGCCCAGCACCTTCGTCCTGCACATCCTGAGCACAATCCTGCTCCTGTGGTTCGGCGGCCAGAAAGTGCTGGCCGGCCAATTGAGCCTGGGTGGTCTGGTGGCCTTCAACAGCTATCTGGTGCTGCTGGCAGAGCCCCTCCAAATCCTGGCCTGGTTAGTCAACGCCGCGGGGGAGGCCTCCGCGGGCGTGCAGCGCAGCTTGGAGATCCTGGATGAGCCGCTGCAGATCCAGAGCCCGCCCAAGGCCATCACCCTGCCGACCCTGGAGGGCAGGGTGAGCTTCCGCGGGGTCTGTTTCCGCTACCGGGCGGGCAGCCAGCCGGCCCTGGATGAGGTGGATCTGGAGGTGGAGCCCAATCAAGTGGTGGCCCTGGTGGGCCCCACAGGCTCGGGCAAAACCACGCTGGTCAATCTGATCCCTCGCTTCTACGACGTGAACAAGGGAGCGGTGCTTGTGGATGGCGTCGACGTGCGCCAGGTGGACCTGCACTCCCTGCGGCGCCAGATAGGCATTGTCTTGCAGACGTCCCTGCTTTTCTCCACAACCTTGCGCGAGAACATCGCCTATGGGCGGCCCGACGCGCCCCTGGAGGAGGTGATCGCCGCCGCGCGCGCCGCCCAGGCCCACGAGTTCATCGAGCAACTGCCTGATGGTTACGACACGGTGGTGGGCGAGCGCGGCGTCACCCTCTCTGGCGGCCAGCGCCAGCGGGTGGCCATCGCCCGTGCTTTGCTCCTGGACCCGCGCATCCTGATTCTGGATGATTCCACCTCCAGCGTTGACACCGAGACGGAGGCCAAGATCCAGATGGCCTTGGCGCGACTGATGCACGGGCGCACCACATTCGTCATCGCCCAGCGCCTTTCCACCATCCGGCGCGCTGACTTGATCGTGGTGATGGATCGGGGCCGGGTCGTCCAGCGCGGTACCCACGCCCAGCTTCTGCAGGAGGCCGGGCTCTACCGGCAGGTTTATGAGCTGCAATTCCGAGATCAGGAGCGCTTCCAGGAGCAGGTGGAGGCCGTCGGGCAGGCCCTGGGTGGTGGCCCCGCCGGCGGAGGCCAGGCCCAATGACCGCCGTGGCCCCGCCGCAGATGGATGAGCTGCCCGCCAAGGGCTATGACCCCCAGGTGGCGCGCACCCTGGTGGGGTTGATGCGGCCTTACCTGCGTCCCTTCCTGCTGGCCCTGCTGCTGATGATCGTGGGATCGGCATCCGCGGTGGCCGGTCCCTATCTGGTCAAGGTGGCCCTGGATGAGGGCCTGGCGGCCGGATCGCTTCCCGCACTGCGCCGTGCTGTCTTGCTCTACCTGGCGGCCGCCGCAACCCTATGGCTGGTGACTTACTTTCGCGTCATGCTGATGGCGCGCGTCGGCCAGTCCATCATCTACGACCTGCGCAAACGGCTCTTCGACCATTTGCAGGCCCTGTCGCTTAACTTTTTCAGCCATTACTCGGTAGGGCGGGTGATCACGCGCGTGATCAACGATGTGGGTGTGCTGCGCGAATTCATCACCTGGGCGGTGCTGGCGGTGGTGCGCGATCTCTTGGTGCTGGCGGGCATCGTGGCCGCCATGCTGAGCATGAACGCCCGCCTTTCGCTCTTCACCTTCACCGTCCTGCCGCTGATGGCGCTGGCCACCGAACTCTTCCGCCGTCGAGCCCAGGCCAACTACCGCCAGGTGCGGGCCGCCATCTCGTGGGTGAACTCGGTGCTGGCTGAGACCATCAACGGCGTGCGGGTGGTGCAGGCCTTCGCCCGCGAACCGTACAACGACCGGCGCTTCCGCGAGGAAGTCAATCGCCACAACCTGGAGCGAAACTTGGCCGCAGCGCGCTTGGCAGCGCTCTTCTTCCCCAGCATTGACCTCATCGGCACCCTGGCCATGGCCCTGGTGGTCTGGCTGGGTGGGACGGCTGTGCTGGGCGAGCAGATCACCCCCGGCGTGCTGGTGGCCTTCATCCTGTACATTGACCGCTTCTTCCGGCCTATCCGCGACCTCAGCCGCCGATATGATTCTTTCCAATCCACCATGGCCGCTGGCGAGCGCATTCTGGGGTTATTGAGCGCCCAGCAGGAGGTGCAGGATGCACCCGATGCCATCGACCTGCCACCCATCCGCGGCGAGGTGCGCTTCGAGAACGTCAGCTACCATTATCCCGACGACCAGCGTCCTGTGCTTGAGGACATTAACCTGCATATCCAGCCCGGCGAGACGGTGGCCCTGGTGGGCCGCACGGGGGCCGGAAAATCCACCCTGGTCAAGCTGCTGGCCCGCTTTCACGACCCCACGCGCGGGCGTGTTTTGGTGGATGGCTACGACCTGCGCCGGGTGACCCAGACCAGCCTGCGGCGGCAGATGGGCGTGGTGTTGCAGGACCCCTTCCTCTTTTCCGGCACGGTGCGCGAAAATATCGCCTTCGGGCGCCTGAATGCCAGCCAGGAGGCCATCGAGGCCGCGGCGCGGGCGGTGGGGGCCCATGATTTCATCATGCGTCTGCCCAAGGGCTACGATACGCCGGTGGAGGAGGGCGGGCTGCTCCTGTCGGTGGGCCAGCGCCAGTTGATCTCCTTCGCCCGCGCCCTGCTGGCTGATCCCCGCATCCTGATCCTGGATGAGGC
>Ga0180881_1009_pt1 | contig 11090 bp, 9 predicted proteins | sample Deesub1362A_J573_FD_124314 | JGI IMG/M metagenome (GOLD analysis project Ga0180881, IMG submission 124314) | Anaerolineales bacterium JdFR-61 | reverse complement strand
CAAGGCGACGGCCAAGCGCTTTCGCCTGACCGGCTCGGGGAAGCTGGTGCGCACCAAAGGCGGCAAGAGCCACCTGCGCCGCCGCACCCCCAAGCGCACCAAGCGCCTGTTCACTGAAATGATTCCGGTGGAGGGCGCGGGGATCATTAAGCGCGTCAAGCGGCTGGCCCCCTACCTGTCTAAGCACAAGGCCAACCCCAATGCGCGCAGCGGGAAGTCCGGATAATTCCGTTTGAGTGTTGCGGCCGTTGGGTGCATGCAACGGGTGCTTCGGGCACCGGCGCCCAGGGGCACGCAGGAGGTGAAACGTGGCTAGAGTTAAGGGCGGGGTCGTAACGCGCCGCCGGCACAAGAAGATCATTAAACAGACCAAGGGCATGTACGGCACCCGCCATCGCCTTTTCCGGCGAGCCAATGAGGCCTTGCTGAAGAGCCTTTGGTATGCTTATCGCGACCGGCGCACCCGCAAACGCGATCTGCGCCGCCTTTGGATCGCCCGCATCAATGCTGCCGCGCGGCTGAACGGCACAACTTACAGTCGCTTGATCCACGATCTGAAGAAGGCGGATATCCGTCTCAACCGCAAGATGCTCGCCGATCTGGCCGTGCGCGACCCCGAGGCCTTTGCTGAGGTGGTGAAAGCCGCCCAGGGCTGAGAGGCGAGGCCCGGGCCCTGGGAAACCCAACGGCTATAACAAGCTTGGGTTCCAAACCTCCCCCTGCCTGCAGGGGGAGGTTTTTTCCCCGCCATTTGACTTTTTGCCTGCCGGGAGATCGCGCCGCGGTGTGCGAGATGCATCTTCGAGCGCCCGGCCTCTTTTCTTTTTGCCCCCTTCCCGTTAGCATGGTGGTGGCAGCGGCGCAGATAGCAGCAGGGGGAGCGCTTTATGCTTCTGGCTTGGTCTTTGGCGATGGGAGATGCAAGGATGGAAGGCAGCAAGAGAAAGGCCGGTTTCGAGACCCTGGGCAGGCAGGAGCTGGCCGGAGGTGTGATCCTCGAACTGGTCCAAGGTGACATCACTCGCATGGAGGTGGACGCCATTGTCAACGCGGCCAACGAACGCTTGGCCCACGGCGGGGGTGTGGCCGGGGCCATTGTGCGCCGCGGCGGTCAGATCATCCAGCGCCAGAGCGACGAATGGGTTCGCCAGCATGGCCTGGCCAGCCCCGAGCGGCCGGCCATCACAGGTGCCGGCGCGCTGCCTTGCCGCTACGTGATCCATGCCGTTGGGCCGCGTTGGGGGCAGGGCGGGGAGGAAGCCAAGCTGGAGACCGCGGTGAGAGGGGCCCTGGCCCTGGCCGACGCGCAAGGCTGTCGCAGCGTCGCCCTGCCAGCCATCAGCACGGGCATCTTCGGCTTCCCCAAAGACTTGGCCGCACAGGTGATCCTGGGCGCGATTGAGGCGTTCGCCGGCAGTGGCCCCTCCAGCCTGCGGGAGGTTTATTTGGTCCTCTACGACCAGCCCACCCTACAGGCATTTGCCCAGGCCTTTAGGGCTCGCTGGTCCCAGGGGGATGGTGGGAGATGATCACCTCAACCCAAAATCCGCGGGTCAAGTGGGTGCGTGCTTTGAAGGACAAGCGCCAGGCCCGCTGGGACGAGGGGCGTTTTCTCTTGGAGGGATCCCGCCTGGCTTACGAGGCCCTGGCCACGGAGGCCCCTGTGGATCTGGTCCTGCACACCGAGAACCTGCGCCCGCGGGAGCGGGGTTTGGTCAACAGCCTGCTGCGTCGGGGGGCGCAGGGGCTGTTGGTGAGCCCGGGGGTGATGAAAGCTTGTTCCAGCTTGGACACGCCCCCTGGGATCCTGCTGGTGGTGCGCTTTCCGCTTGTGCCCGCCGCGCGAGAACCGGGATTTGTGCTCGTCGCCGACGGTCTGGCCGATCCGGGCAATCTGGGCACGCTGCTGCGCAGCGCATGGGCCGCGGGGGTTGAGCAGATCTATGTGACGCGCGGCAGCGTGGACCCCTATCACCCGCGTGTGGTGCGGGGGGCCATGGGTGCCCATCTGCACCTGCCCATCGCCGTGCTCCATCGCGAGGAGGCGCGGGCGGCTCTGGAAGGGCTGGATGTGTGGGTGGCCATGGCTGGCGAAGGGGAGCCTTACACCCACGTGGACTGGACCAGGCCGGTGGCTTTGATCATCGGGGGGGAGGCGCGTGGGGCCAAAGGCTGGCTGGATCTGCCCCGCGCCCGCGCGGTCCACATTCCCATGCCGGGGGCGGCGGATTCGTTGAACGCCGCCATGGCTGGCACCTTGTTGCTCTTCGAAGTGCCGCGCAGGAGGGCTGGAACATGAAGGTTCGAGCGGTTACCGGCTTTCTGGATCCGGGCTGGCCGGTGGAGGCCAAAGACCTGAAAAACGTGGCCGACGCGCTCAAAGCGGCCAGGGCGGCGCTGCGCGAGGCTGGCTACGAGGTGCAGAGCCTGCGCTTGGCCACCCCACCGCCAGCGGAGATGGAGAACCCCGTGCCGCCCAACGAGCGTCAGGAATTCGCCCGCCAGCTTGAGGCCGAGATCTTTGCCCTGGGGGTTGATTACCTTGCCCTGGGCCCCGTCTTGCCTGGCGATGTGGCGGGGTTTGAGGCGCTGCCCAAGATCTTGGAAGGAACGGAGGCGGTGTTTTGCTCGGCGCTCTTCGCCGACCATTCCCTGGGTCTCTCCCTACAGGCGGCCCGCGCCGCGGCGGGGGTGATCCTGGCCGCCTCCGCCCTGCAGGCGGATGGCTTTGCCAACCTGCGCTTCGCCGCCCTGGCCAACGTGGCCCCCGGATCCCCTTTCTTCCCGGCGGCCTATCACCGCGGCGGCCAGCCGGCCTTGGCGCTGGCGACAGAGGCAGCGGACCTGGCCGTGAGCGCCGTGCGCGGTGCTAAATCGCCCCAATCTCTGGCCCGTTTGCTGCAGGAGACCATTGAAGGCCACGCGGGCGTGCTGGCGCGGGTGGGCCAATCGGTGGCCGCGGACTTCGACCTGCGCTTTTTGGGGATCGACTTCTCCCTGGCCCCTTACCCAGAGGCGCAGCGCTCCCTGGGCACCGCGCTGGAGGCCTTCGGCACCCAGGCGCTGGGCCTGGCCGGCAGCTTCGCAGCCGCCGCATTCCTGGCGGACACCCTGGGCCGCGCCCAATACCCGAAAGTGGGCTTCAACGGCCTCTTCTTCCCCGTGCTGGAAGACGCTGTGCTGGCCGAGCGGGCCGCCCAGGGAAAGTTACAGCTCACCGACTTGCTCCTGCTTTCCACCCTGTGCGGGACGGGTTTGGATACGGTGCCCCTGCCAGGGGATATCAGCCAGGGGCAAATCGCCGCCATATTGCTTGATCTTGGGGCCATCGCCCTGCGCCATAACAAACCGCTCACCGCCCGCCTCATGCCCATCCCCGGCCGCAAGGCGGGCGATCCTGTGCGCTTCGATTTCCCCTACTTCGCGGACAGCGCAGTGCTCGATCCGCGAGCTGGATCGGTGAGCGGGCTGCTGGAGGGTGGTGGGCTGCTGGACATAGCCCCGCCCGCTCCGGAATGAGCCCGATCCCCTCCCGGGAATGGCCTTGTCCATCCCATCCGCTGCCGTTAGAATGGCGCCGCCGCAGGTCGGCGCTTCTTAAACGATGGATCTCCTGAAATCCCTCAACCCTCAGCAACGCCAGGCGGTGAGCGCGCCCTCCGGGCAAGTGCTGGTGCTGGCCGGGCCCGGATCGGGCAAGACGCGCGTGCTGACCCATCGAATCGCCTTCCTGGTGGCCGAGCGCGGCGTGCCGCCCAGGGGGATCATGGCGGTCACCTTCACCAACAAGGCGGCGCGCGAAATGGGGCAGCGGGTGCGGGGCCTGCTGGGCAATACGGGCGACTGGCGCCCCATCAGCCTGGGAACCTTCCACGCCTTGGCGGCGCGCCTGCTGCGTGCGGAGGCCGAGCATCTGCCTGTGGGGCGGGATTTCGTGATCTTCGACGAGAGCGATCAGCAAGCACTCATGCGCCAGGTGGTGAAGGACTTGCAGCTGGATCCCAAGCAACACCCGCCCAACCGCTTCCGGCGCGCCATTTCCTCCGCCAAAAACGAGCTGGTGGAGGTGGAGGACTATCCCTCGACAAGTTACTTCGACGAGTTGGTGCGCCGGACCTACGCGCGCTATCAGCAATTCTTGGTGGCCAACAACGCGCTGGACTTCGACGATCTGCTTTTCTGGCTGGTGCGCCTGCTGCGCGAACATCCGCCAATCCGCCAGAAGTACAGGGAGCGGTTCCGGCACATTCTGGTGGATGAGTTCCAGGATACCAACAGCGCCCAGTACAACATGCTACGGTTGCTGGCCGGGGAGGAAACGGATCTGTTCGTGGTGGGGGATCCGGATCAGTCCATTTACCGCTGGCGGGGGGCGGATTACCGCAATGTGCAGCGTTTCCAGCGCGATTACCCTGAGGCCCAGGTGATCTTGCTGGAGGAGAATTATCGTTCCACGCAGCGCATCCTGGACGCGGCCATGGCGGTCATTGACCGCCTCCCCGGTCGGCGGCGCAAGGCGCTGTTCACCCGGCGCGGCGCCGGCCACCCCCTGCTCTTGCACGAGGCCTACGACGAAGCCGATGAGGCCGAGTTCGTTGTGCAAACCATCCGGCGATTGGCCCGCGAGGGGCAGGCGAGCCCTGGTCAGGTGGCGGTGATGTACCGCACCAACGCCCAATCGCGGGCGCTGGAAGAGGCCTTCCTGCGCGCCAACATGCCCTACCGCCTGGTGGGCGCGCAGCGTTTCTATGGCCGCCGGGAGGTGAAGGACCTGATCGCCTACTTGCGCCTGGTGCACAACCCTCGCGACCAGGTCAGCCTCCTGCGAATCTTGAACGTGCCGCCGCGGGGCATTGGCGCCAAGACCGTGGAAGCGCTGCTTAATGCTGCCAGCACCCTCCACCTCTCCGCTGGGGAGCTGGTCTTAGCTCTGCAGGGAGGGATGCCCGCGGAGCTGAATGGACCCTTGGGGCGCCGTGCGCTGAGAGCCTTGGATGCCTTCGGCCGCCAGCTCAACGCCTGGCGTGAAGCGGCGCGCAGCCAGCCATTGGTGGCGCTGATCGATCGGATCCTGGCGGACACCGGCCTGCGCGCATACCTGGAGGATGGCACAGAGGAGGGGCAGGAGCGCTGGGCCAACGTGCTCGAGCTGCGCCGGGTGGCCGAGGAGTTCAGCGAACTGGGGCTGGAGACCTTCCTGGAGCATGTGGCGTTGATCTCCGACCAGGACACGCTCAGCGACCAGCAGGAGGCCCCCACCCTGCTCACCCTGCATGCCGCCAAGGGCCTGGAATTCCAGGTGGTGATCATCACAGGCCTGGATGACGGTCTATTGCCCCATCAGCGTTCCTTCGATGACCCGGAGGCCATGGCTGAGGAGCGGCGCTTGTTCTATGTTGGATTGACAAGGGCCATGGATCGGATCATCCTGGTGCGCTGCTTCCGGCGCCGCCTCTTCGGCCGGGACGAACCCGCCACCCCCTCGCGCTTCCTCCATGACTTGCCCTCCGCGCTGCTAGAGGGGGAGCTGCTCAGCCTGGGAGCGGGGCAGGCGCGCGCCATGGATACGCTGACCCGCTGGGATGCCACCCCCGCTTCCGGGGCTCCAGCGGCTCGCTTCCGCGCTGGCATGCGGGTGCTGCACCGCAAGTTTGGCGAGGGGATCGTGATGGAATCGCGCGTTGAGCAGGACGATGAGGAGGTCACGATCGCTTTTCAAAGCGTGGGGCTTAAGCGCCTGGCCGCCTCCATGGCTGGCTTGGAAATCCTGGATGACCATGCTGGCGGGCCGACGGAGAGCTGAGGCGAGCTGGGGATGCCAGAATCGACCACAAAGGGAAAGCCATGAACATCTTGCTGACAGGCGGCGCGGGCTATATCGGTTCCATCGCCGCTGAAACCCTGCTGGAACGCGGCTTTCAGGTGACCGTCTACGATTCGCTGGTGACCGGCCATCGCCAGGCTGTGCCCGAGGGGGCGCGCTTCGTGCAGGCGGATTTGGCCGATCACCCTGCGCTGCTCGAGACCCTCACCAGCGGGGACTTCGAGGCCGTGATGCACTTCGCGGCCTTCATCGAGGCCGGGGAGAGCATGCGCGACCCGGGCAAATATTTCGCCAACAACGTGGCCAACTCCATGGCGCTCATCGAGGCCTGCGCCCGGGCTGGCGTGGGGAAGTTCATCCTCTCCTCCACCGCGGCGGTCTACCGCTCGGCCGATGAGCCCCTCACCGAGGACTCGCCGCTGGAGCCGAGCAACGTTTACGGCCAGACCAAGCTGATGATCGAGCAGACCCTGGAGTGGTATCGGCGCCAAAAGGGCCTGCGCTATGCCGCCCTGCGCTACTTCAATGCCGCAGGAGCGCTGCCCCATCGCGGGGAGGCGCACCAGCCGGAAAGCCATCTGATCCCCCTGGTCCTGCAGGTGGCTTTGGGCCAGCGGCCCATGGTGGAAATCTACGGGTCAGATTACCCGACCCCCGACGGGACATGCATCCGCGATTATGTCCATGTGAGCGACCTGGTCTCGGCCCACATCCTTGCCCTGGAGGCCCTTGAGAACAGCGATCGGCTCATCTATAACCTGGGCAATGGAGCCGGCTATTCCGTGCTGGAGGTGATCCAGACCGCCCGCCGGGTCACCGGCCATCCCATCCCCGCCCGGCGGGGGCCGCGGCGTCCGGGAGACCCGGCCCGGCTGGTGGCCTGCGCGGAAGCCATCCAGCGAGACTTGGGATGGACCCCCCAATTCCCGCGCCTGGAACAGATCATCGCCAGCGCGTGGGAGTGGCATCGCAGCCACCCCCATGGATATGAAACCTAGGCCCTGGCGGAGCGCCCTGCAGAGGCCTTGCCCCGCTCTCCCAGCAAAGGCGCCCTCGAGGAACTGAGCCTCCCGCCTGCATGCTATAATCCGGCTGAGGTCCAGGTGTGCGCGCACCTGGACGATCTATCCAGCGGAGGATTAGTCCATGCCCTATCAATACGCCCAGGTACCTGCGCAGGGGGAAGCGATCCGCATCGAAGGCGGCAAGCTGCAGGTCCCCGATCATCCCATCATCCCCTTTATTGAAGGGGATGGCACCGGCCCCGACATCTGGCGGGCCGCGGTGCGCGTGTTTGACGCCGCGGTGCAGCATGCCTATGGGGGGCGGCGTAAAATCGTCTGGATGGAGGTCTTCGCCGGACAAAAGGCCTATGAACTGAGCGGAGAGTGGTTGCCTGAGGAGACCCTGGAGGCCTTTCGGGAATTCCTCANCGGCATCAAAGGCCCATTGACGACACCCGTGGGTGGTGGGATTCGTTCGCTCAACGTTGCGCTGCGCAAAGCTTTGGATTTGTACGTCTGCCTGCGCCCCGTGCGCTACTTTGAGGGCGTCCCCTCGCCCGTGCGCCGGCCGCAGGATGTGGACATGGTGATCTTCCGTGAGAACACGGAGGACATTTACGCCGGGGTCGAATTCGCCGCGGGCAGCGAAGAACAGCGGCGCTTCATGTCCCTGTTGAAAGAACACTTCCCGCAGGAATACGCCAAGATCCGCTTCCCCGAGAGCTCTGGGATCGGGCTCAAACCCGTTTCCCAGGAGGGTTCAGAGCGCCTGATCCGCGCCGCCATCCGCTGGGCGCTGGAGAACGGCCGCCGTTCGGTGACCCTGGTGCACAAGGGCAACATCATGAAGTTTACCGAGGGCGCCTTTCGCAATTGGGGCTACGCGCTGGCCGAGCGGGAATTTGGCGAACGGGTCTATACCTGGGAGCAGTGGGAGCGCACCAAGGCGGAGAAGGGCGAGCAAGCGGCCAATGCCGAACAGAAGGCCGCTTTGGAGAGCGGCAAGCTTCTCATCAAAGACGCCATCGCCGATATCGCCTTCCAGCAGACCATCACTCGGGCGCGTGAGTTCGATGTCATCGCCACCATGAACCTTAACGGGGATTATCTCTCCGATGCCCTGGCCGCCCAGGTGGGTGGCATTGGCATCGCCCCCGGGGGCAACATCAATTTTGAGACTGGGGCGGCCATCTTTGAGGCCACCCATGGCACAGCACCGAAGTACGCCAACCAGGACAAGGTTAACCCTGGCTCGGTGATCCTCAGCGGGGAGATGATGCTGCGCTATATGGGGTGGAAAGAGGCGGCGGATGCCATCCTCAAAGGCATGGCGGGTGCAATCGCGGCCAAGACGGTGACGTATGATTTCCATCGCCTGATGGAAGGGGCCACTTTGCTCAAGTGCTCGGAATTCGCCGATGCCGTGATCGCGCATATGGGATGATGGCCCTGGATCCTCATGCGGCCATGGGCTACGGCTGAGGAGGGCATCCGGGGTGGCCCGGGCGGGGGCGGCGCTTCAGGCGCTGCGGATGGGGGCGCACGCCGCGGCCCGTTAGCTTGGGCGCCAAGGCTTTGAGGAGGGCGCGGGCATGAGACCCAAGCCTGACAAGCCGAAAGATCCTGTGGACCCCGTCCCGCTGGTGGGGAAGGGCGAGGCGCGCCGGGGATGGCTTGGAGTGATAGGCTGGTTGGATGGGTTGGCTGGCAAATTGCCGGGCGGCGCCGGCGAACGCTGGAGGCAGGCGGTCCAACGGCGTCAGCGGGCCCTCTCCTCCGAAGGAACTCGACCCCTGGCCCAGGTGCCCACGCTGGCCGAACTGCTGCGGCGCGCCCATTGGCAAAAAGTTCTGCTCTTCATCGCCAGCCTCTACCTTTTCATGCTGGCCATCAGTTTCCTGAAGAGCGGGGCCCAGGATCTGGGCCAGGTCCTGGCTGATGGCTTGCACAGGCCATCCCTGGGGCAAAGCCTGGGCGCGGGGTGGCTGGCGGCCTACCTGATCCTGAGCGGATCGCCCGTGGCCGCGGTGGGGCTGACCTTGCTGGCCGCCGATGTGGTGGATCCCGTTGCCGCGCTGGGGATTATCGTCGGCAGCCGCCTGGGCGCCAATATGCTCGTCCTGGGATTGGGTTTTCTTTATGTGCTGCGCGGGCGGGACCGGCAGACCAGCCTGAGCATGGGCCTGCTTTCGCTGAGCGTGACCTTCGTGACCCATGCCTTCGGCCTCTTGCTTGGGCTCAGCCTGCTGCAGCGCGGGGCCTTCGCCCACATGGTGGTCGGCGATCTGCCCAGCCTGAACGCGGTGTTCGATGTGCTGGTCAACCCGTTGATCGACCTCTTCGGGCTCATGGTGCCGAGCTGGGGGCTGTTTGCCCTGGGCCTGGGACTCACCNTGGCCAGCTTCAATCTCTTCGATCGCTGTCTTCCCCAGATGACCTTGCGCAGCAGCCAATTGGGGCGCACCTCGCGCCTGATCTACCGCCCCTGGGTGATGTTCCTGCTTGGTGCCGGCCTGACCATGATTTCCATGTCCGTCTCCGTGTCCTTGAGCATACTGGTGCCCCTTAGTGACCGCGGATTTGTGCGCCGTGAGAACGTGATCCCCTATATTATGGGGGCTAACATCACCACCTATGCTGACACCCTGTTTGCCGCCTTCCTTCTGGGCTCGGCCTCGGCCGTGGGCGTGGTTTTGGTCCTGATGGTGAGCATTGCCCTGGTTTCACTGGCCATTCTGGTGTTCGTGTATGGCCAATTTGAGCATGCCACCCTTGGCTTCGCCACCTGGGTGACGGCCAGGAATGCCAACGTCATGGCCTTCATGGTGCTAATCATTGGGGCTCCGCTGCTGCTCATCGCGCTGGGATGAGGGAAAGGGATGATCCATGCGTGTATTGCTGGCTGTTCGGGGGATAGATCATTCGCTGGATACTCTGGGGTTTGCGGCGCAGATCGCTGCGCGGCTGGAGCAGCCGCTGGTTGTGCTGACGGTCATTAGGCCGCGAGCAGACCGCGAGCGGGCGCGGGAGGTGCTTGATGAAGCCATAAAGGCCCTGGGCCTGGAGCCTCCCCAAGTGGTCAGCAAGGTGCGCATGGGCAAAGCCGCTGAGGAAATCATCGCCGAAGCTGAGGAGGGTGAATACGATCTGGTGATCGTCGGGGAGCGCAGGCCGTCGGCGGGGATCATGCGCCGGCTGGCCGTTTCCACAGCGCTCAAGGTCATGGAGGGCGCGCCGTGCTCAGTGCTCATCGTGCGCGGCTCTTCGCGGCCGCTGCGTCGCATCCTGCTCTGCGATAGCGGCGCATACTCGCCCTCGCTGCTCAGCATTTTCACCGCCCGCTTGGCCCGCATGCTGGAGGATGAGGAGCAGGTCACGGTCTTGCATGTGATGTCGCAAATCAGCGCCGCGCCCGGGGTTGAGGGCAGGCAATTGCGCGCCGATGCCGAGGAGCTGATTAAAGACAGGGCCCCAGAAGGACGTTTGTTGGAGCGCGATTTAAAGGTGCTCAGTCAACCGCGCCTCAAAGCACGCGCTAAAGTGCGCCATGGCTTTGTGGTGGACGAAATCCTGAAGGAGGCGCGCTTGGGGGACTATGACCTGATCATCATTGGTGCCCACCAGCGAGAGGGTTGGGAAAGCCTGCTGCTGGAGAATATCGCCCGCAAGATTGTCATTATGGCCGATCGGCCCGTCCTGGTCGTGCGCAGCCAGGCGGAGGGGCCTCCCGGAGAGGATCGTTGAGGGGCTGGGGACTATGGTACGGATGTCTTAGCCCGGGCCTGTAACAAATTGCCAAGGCCTTCGTATTGTGGAGTGAAGCCGTAAGCCTCGCGGCGATAAATGGGCGCAGGCCCGCCCGGGCGGGGCTGGTAATCAGGGAAGGAGGGAGCGGCAAGAGCGATTGTGCTACCCAGGGCTGAAAGGATGCGCAGCGGCGTTGAGCGCAGCGCGGCCCTTCAGAACCCGATGGCAGCAAACAATTGACGACCTCCGGTTGTGCGCGGGGCCCGGTCCATGGTGACCGGTCCCTGCGCGTTAAGCGGCCTAAGGGGGCTGATCCATCATCAGGGGGCCGAGCAGCTCGCCGATATACGCCAGGCCCAGGCCAATGAAGGGCGCGGCGATCCAGGCCGTGGCCAGAGCCATGAGCCAGCTTTCAACACCATGCGTGGCCGGGAGAAACAAGGTGGATAGGACCAGCCTGAACCAGAGGGCCAGCAAGGGCAACGCGGCCAGGATATTGAGCAGCACGGCGGCGC
>Ga0180881_1263_pt1 | contig 11232 bp, 9 predicted proteins | sample Deesub1362A_J573_FD_124314 | JGI IMG/M metagenome (GOLD analysis project Ga0180881, IMG submission 124314) | Anaerolineales bacterium JdFR-61 | reverse complement strand
TGCCATCACCTGCGCCCAGAAGGGCAGCAGCAATTTTTCGGGATGATGGGCGACGGGCCCTCCATAAGCCTTGTCCTTCATCAACGCACCTCCTGGCGCAGGGCGACCACTTCCTCGGTCAGGTCAATGCCCGCCGGGCACCATGTGATGCAGCGCCCGCAGCCCACGCAGCCCAGGGTGCCGAACTGTTCCATCCAGGTCCCCAGCTTATGGGTCAGCCATTGGCGGTAGCGCGAGCGCACACTGGGTCGGCTGCTGCCGCCAACCACATAGGCGTAGTCAGGGTTGAAGCATGAGTCCCAGACCCTCTCCCGGCCTGCCGTCTCGCCGCTCAGGTCGGGGAGATCGCGGGCATCCCAGCAGAAGCAGGTGGGGCAGACCTGGGTGCAATTGGTGCAGCTCAGGCAGCGGCGCGCCACATCCTCCCAATGAGGATGTTCCAGGGAGGCGCGCATAAGGGATGGAAGCCCTTCCACATCCTCCATGCGACGGCCCATCCGTTCCCTGGCGGCCTCCAGGCCCGCGGCAGCGGCTTCCAGATGCCCATCCTGCGCCGCGGCGCAAATGTCCTTGACCTCCTCCAGCAGCTCCCGCCCCATAGAGGACCCGATCTGCAGCAGGAAGACGTCCTCCAATTCGGTCAGACACAGGTCATAGCCCTCCCGGGCCTCGGGCCCGCTGCCCATGGAGGCGCAGAAGCAGGTGTCCCCGGGCTCCAGGCAGTTGGCGGCCAGGATGAAGAGGGCCTCCCGCCTGCGGCGATAGATGGGATCCACGTAATCCTCACGCATGAAGACGCGATCCTGGATCTGGATGGCCACCAGCTCGCAGGGCCGCACGCCGATAAAGGCATAGCGGGGAGCTTCCACCTCCTGCTCCACCTCCACCCAGCGACCATCCTCCCGTCTCAACGTAAAGAGGCTCTGGCGGGGCGGGAACAGGTAGCGCTTCCAGGTATGGGCGCCGGGGGTGAGGTCAAAGTAGCGCCCCTGCCCTGTGGGGACCAGCCGGTAGCGCCCTCCGTCCTGCTGGCTGGCATAGCCTTTGGGTAGATCACGGGTCCCCTCAATGGGGGCGTAGAGGGCATTCCCCTCTCGCAAGGTGAGACCGATGGTCTGGTAGCCGCGCGACCTCAGGACAGACAGGACCTCGTCCAGCCCACCCTTGGGGATGAGCAGCGAAGTTCCAACTTCCAGGATGAGCTCACTCATGGCCCTTCTCCTGGGAGGGATTGGCGAACATATCCAGCAGTTGGAGGCGGGTGACCATCAGGCGGCCGGCGATGACGTTGGCCATGCGGCGCATCACCACATAGCCCAACTCGGGGTCCTCATCGCACAGCCTGCGCAGGGCCTTGGCGTCGAAGACGGCCAGGGTGCCGGGCAGGATGACCCGCGCCGTAGCCGTTCGCTGGCGCACCACCGGGGTGACGCTGGACCATCCCACCACGTCCATGGGCTCGGCGGTGTAGATGCGCACCCGGCCTCTGCCGGGGACGAAGATGTCCAGCGCGACGCGGCCTTCCAGGACCACATATAGGTAATCTTCCTCATCCCCTTCGCGAAAGAGCACCTCGCCAGCCTCCACCTGGCGCAGGTGAGCGATCTTCACCAGCCGTTCAAAATGCCCTGGTGAGAGCTCGCGGAACCAGGGGATGCTCTTGAGCTTTTCGATTAGCGCTTGCCTTTCGTCCATGGTTTTCTCCTGGGCCCAGCCATCATCTCAGCCGTATTGTACTATTTTTCACAAGCCATCTTCATGGACAAATGTCATCCAAGAGGGTGGGCTTTATCATGGATGCATCGGACCGCCATGGCATTCAGGCAATCCGCAGGTTCCCACCCGTCCTTAGCAGGGCACAATCCCCTTGCGCAGCTCAGCCTGACCCACAGCGGCCACCTGGCGCTGCCCGGGGCCATTCGCACATTCCTTCCGCTTCCATAAGACCGATCATATGGCGACCCTCACGTCTTACGGGGCTTTCATCACCCCACCGATCTCACCTTCCAGGGCTAGGAACCCGATTTGCGCGGGGCCTACCAGGGCGCCCAAGACCTGACCCTGGCCGGGCCATCCGTCCTCAGCCTTTGGGACCTGGGAATCCCCAGGTGGCGGAAACCGATCTGCCGGCCAAACTGGAGGCCTCACGTCCAAAACTCAAAGGCCAGCGAGCGAACATCCGGACGTCGCTGGGCGCGGGCCTCAAGGAGCAACCTGCGCCCCTTAGCGCTCCTGGTGTACACCAATTCGCCCCCTCCCACGAACTGCCGCCAATACTTGGCGAAAACCTGGGCTCGCTGCTTGCGGGTGGCCAGGATGTCAGGGACCGGTCATTCACCCCCATTCGCATGCATATTGCCCCCTTCTGCTCCGCGAGTTCTCCATACCCCGCCCCCTGAGACCCAGATGGCGCGGATTTCGCAGATTACGCCGATATCATCCTCCCTCCCGCCACATCAATAGATTCGGGTCACCCCTTAGTCCACTCCGCGCAATTGGCGATTTACCCCTCCAGCGTGCGCACATACCGGAACTGCTCATACCCGGGCGGCNNNGCGTTCAGGGCCTGGTCCACGGTGACGTGCAGCAGCGTGGGCACCTCCGCCGCCGCGGCCCGCTCCAGCGCCGGCACCAGATCTTCGATGGCATCGACCTTCTCGCCGCGACATCCCATGGCCTGCGCCATCAGGTCGTAGCGCAGCTCCCCCGAGAAATCGATCCCCTTGTGCTCCTCCGGTGGGTAGCCCTGAAAGGCATAGGCGCTGCGCTCCATCCCCCAGCCGGCGTCCACCATGACCACCACCACCACAGGGATTCCCTCTCGCGCCGCGGTCTCCATCTCCATCAGGTTGAAGCCCAGCGCCCCGTCGCCGGTGATGCAAACCACCGGCCGCTGGGGGGCGGCCAGCTTGGCGCCCAGGGCGAAGGGCAGGCCGGTCCCCAGGTAGCCCATCTTCACCGAGTAGAGAAAGCTGTGCGGCTTGAGGATCGGGTTATAGGCCACCCCCCACAGCACCGTGTTGCCCCCATCCAGCACGGTCACCGTCTCCGGGGGAAAGACCTGGCGCACATTGTAGACCACCTGGCCGGGGTTAAGGCCTCGCTCAGGCTCGGCCAAAAGGAATTGCATACCCTGGGCCATGGTCTGCTCGCTGAGCTCGCGGTAGCGGNCCAAGTCGGGCATCTCCTGGCGCGGCCCCCTCCTGGCCTTGAGGGCCTCCAGCAGAGCCCCCAGGGCGACCTTGGCGTCGGCCAGGATCCCCAGATCCACCGGCCGGTTGAGGCCCATGGAATGGGGGTCCACATCGATCTGGATGGTCTTTTGGACGGCGGGATCGCCCCACGCCGGCGGCATCCCCCAGCCGTCGTATTCGCCCAGGCGCGAGCCCACCACCAGCACCACATCGGCCTCATTGCGTGCCAGCGCGGCGGCCTGCATATCGAAGAGGGCGAAATAGTGGGGATGGTCCTCGGGCACGGCGCCGCGCGCCCCCATGCTGGTGCTCATGCCGGCAGCCAGATAGTCGCCCAGGGCCACGAACTCCTGGGCGGCGTCGGCCCACAGCACGCCTTTGCCCGCGTGCAGGAAGGGGCGCTCGGCCCCCGCCAGCCAATCGGCCGCCCGTTCGATCCACGCCGGATCCCCGCCGCCCATATGGGTCATCCGATACTTTTCTGGCTCAAAGATTGGCGCTTTGGCTGGATCGATCTTCACGCCCAGCATCTCATCGGGGATGGCCAGGAACGCCGGGCCGGGCCGGCCGGTGAGGGCGGCGCGAAAAGCGGCGCGCACCAGCTCNGGCACCCGCTCGGGCCTGCGGATCAGGGCGCTGAACTTGGTGATCGGCCGCGCCATGGCCACCAGGTCNGTGGCCTGCCAGGCACCGGGGCGCTCGGGGTCGGTTGTGCGCGGGCGGCGGGTGGTGGCCAGGGCCAGGATGGGGTGCCCCTCGGCGTATGCGCTGCTCAGCCCGGCCAGCATATTGGCCCCACCCGGGCCGGGGCTGCCGATCACCAGCGCGGGCTTGCGGCGCAGGCGGGTGTAGCCCTCGGCAATGTGCACCGCGCCCTCCTCATGGCGGCAGTTGATGTGGCGGATCCCCAAACGCATGGCATGGCTGGTGAAGGGGATATGCGAGCCGTCGATGATGCCGAACATCATCTCAATCCCCTCAGCCAGCAGACATCGAGCCAGGAGCTCGCCCACAGTGATTTCTGTCATCCGTCCTCCTCCCATGTATTGCTAGGAGCCCTCTCAGAAGCGCAGGCCGCTATCTCAGGCAGAGAAGGCACCTGCGTGCCTCCGCGAAGCAGCCCTTTCTCCGCCCTGGAGCCGCTCACGGGATCAGCCGCTGTTCCCGCAGCCAGGCCTCGGTACGGCGCATGCCCTCCTCCAGGTCGATCTGCGGCTCCCAGCCGAGCAGGCGGCGGGCCTTGGCGTTGGAGACCGTGGTGCTCTTGGCCAGCATCTCCATGGCCCCCCGCCCCAGCTCAGTGCGCTTGCCCAGCAGGGTGAGGATGAGCCGCAGCGCCTCGGCGATGGCAACCGCCGCCCCGGTGCTGATGGTCCGCGGCGGCCCCTTGCCCAGCATACGGCAGTAGTGGCCGAAAAAGGTCTCACAGGTGACCACCTGCTCCCCGCCCAGGATGATGATCTGCCCGCGTGCCTCGTCCTTTTCGGCGGCCAGCATGGCGCCGCGCACCAGGTCGTCGATATAGATAGCCCGCAAGAGGCCCTTCCCATGGGCGGGCAGCAGTAACAGGCCCTTTTTAATCATCTGCACCGGCACCAGCGTCCAGGGGCGCGAGCCGGGGCCGTAGATGTCCGCCGGCCGCAGGACGGTGCAGTCGATCTCACCCGCCGCGTGGGCGGCCAGCGCCACATGTTCGCTCGCGATTTTGCTATCCACATAGGGGTTTCCGGTGGGCATCACCGGCGCCCGCTCATCGGCGCCATCCTCGCTCACCGAGCGCATGGCCGCCAGCGAGGAAAAGTGGACGAAGCGCGCCACCCCCGCCCGGGCCGCGGCCTCCAGGGCACGGCGGGTGCCCAGCACGTTGACCCGCCAGGCCTGGTGGCGGGTCATGTTATTGGTGACCAGGGCGGCGGTGTGGATGAACAGGTCGCATCCCGCCAGGTGGGTTTCCCACCCCTGCGGCTGCGTCACGTCGCCCGCCACCACGCCCATTTCGGGCTCGCCGCGCAGGTCCAGCCCGCGCACATCCAGGCCCAGGTCCCGGTAGGCCCGCAGCAACGCCCGGCCCACAAAGCCCAGCGCGCCGCTGATGAAGACTTTACGATAGCGGCTCTTCTCAATCAACGCCCATGCCCCGTTCGCGGCGGATGCGCTCCAGGCGGCGCAGGCCGCGGCGCTTCAGCGGCTCATAGAGCAGGAACATCATGGATGGGAAGGCATGGTTGAGCTTGGTCAACCAGCCGCGCCAGCGCGGCAGGGTGATTTCCAGCGGCCGCTTGCGCATGGCGCGCCAGAAGGCCTTTTCCAGGTCGTGCACCGTCAGCACGGCGCCCGTGTAGGCCAGGGCCACCTCCTGGCCGCCCGATTCCAGGTGACGCTGCATGATGGGGGTGTCCACCAGATCCGGCGAAACCACAGTGACCGCCACGCCGCGCCCTCGCCACTCGATCGCCGCCGCCAGCGCAGCGTTGCGCAGCCCACCCTTGGCCGCCGAGTAGAGGGCATTGCCTGGGGTGGGCGAAAGGCCGGCCAGGGAGGCCACAAGGATGATGTGGCCCGCCCCCTGCCGTACCATCACCTCACCGGCCAGGCGCACGCCCAGCAGGGCGCCTTTCATGTTGACGTCGATGACCCAGTCGAAGTTCTCCAGCGGTTGATCCAGCAAGAAGGCCGGCCGCCCCCCGCCAGCGATGTTGAACAGGTAGTCCAGGCGGCCGAAATGGGCCAGGCTATCCTGAATGACCAGGCTCCATTGATCCGCCGAGCGCACGTCCAGGCGGTGCAGGCGAACCCGCTCTCCTGGGCTGAAGGCGGCGTGCAGTCCCGCCTCGTCGATATCCGTCAACACCAGGTTGTAGGCGGGCGAACGCGCCAGGAGAGCACGCCCCCAGTGTTTCCCAATCCCGCTCGCCGCGCCTGTGACGAGCACGGTCTGCGAACCCACGCCCAGATCCCTTTCTGCCCCGCGCATCGGCGCCCCCCAGCCCATATCGCCTTCTACGCGGCCGGCTCGTTCATGGTAGCCGCCTCGCGCGCCTTCTGTTCATCCACAAAGCTCATCAAAGCCCAGCCCAGCAGCAAGAAGGCGGCAATGGAGAAAACGGCCAGCCGGTGGCCCGATTGTTCGGCCAGCAGCGCATCCTGTCCTTGACGCTGGAACCACAGGGTGAGCTCCGCCGCCAGCCAACCGAACACCGCCGGGCCGATGATCGATGATGTGCGGCCGGTGAGGGCGAAGAAGCCGAAGAACTCACCGCTGCTGCCCGGCGGGCTGAAGGTGCCCACCATGGCGCGGCTGACGGATTGGATGCCCGCCATGGCGATGCCGGCCACTGCGCCGATGAGGAAGAAATGCAATTGGCTGCGGGCGAAATACAGGCCCACCACACAAGCCACCATGAGCAGGATGGAGAAGGTTAGCGAGCGCTTGCCGCCAAAGCGATCCTGCAGATGGCCGAACATCACCGCCCCCACCACGTTGGTGGCCTGCACGATGATAAAGAAGATGATCAATCCCTCCTGCTTCAGGCCGAACAACACGGCCCCCAAGATGGCGGAGAAATCCAGGGCGATGATCACCCCCTCGTTGTAGATCAAATAGGCCAGCATGAATTTGAGGAACTCTTTAAAGCCGCGCGCGGCCCGGATGGTCTTGGCCAGCTGTTTGAAGGCGATGCTCAGGTAATTCTCGCCCGGGGGCAGGGCTTGCGGTTGGGCGCGCTCACGCAGCCACAGAAAGACCGGCACGGAGGCCAGGGCGAAGAAAAGCGCTGTGGCCACCAGCGATCCGCGCACGATCAGCAGGTTGCTGTTCGACAAGAGGATGGGAGGCAGGATGAGCAGCAGGATCAGAATGCCGCCCGCNGAGCCCACGGCCCAGCCGGTGCCGGCGACCCGGCCCATCTCCTGCGGGGCCGCGATTTCCGGCAGCAGGGCGTCGTAGAACACCTGCGCCGCCCGGTAGCCGATCTCCGCCAGCAGGAAGAAGACGATGGCCAGCAACACGGTCCCCTTCTGGGTGAAGAAGAGCAGCGCGGTGAACAAGACGGATAAAGTGGTGAAGAAGAACAGAAAGCGCTTCTTGGCCCCTGAGTAGTCGGCGATGGCACCCATGATGGGCGCAGAGACGGCCACGATGATCATGGCGATGGAGATGGTCAATCCCCACAGCCGCGATCCTTCCGCCCCGCCCACCACCTGACCCTTGAAGTAAGCCGAGTAGACGGCGAGCAGGACGACGGAGGCATAGGCGGAGTTGCCCAGATCGTAGAGGTACCAGGCCACCCGCTCCTTGCGGGTGGAGACGCTGCGGCGAGCAATGGTGCTCATCGACTCCTCCTTTGGCGTTTGGCGAATCGCTGGGGAAACCCCCTCCCCCGACGCACACGGACAGCCGCCTATTGTAGAACAGATTTGCTCAGGATACATAAAGGCTCGAGTACGGGGGATCGAATGCCCGCTTCTCTTGTTCCCGGACAGCACACAGGGGGCAGCGATCGCAAACGCCCAGGAAGCCGAGCAGCGCGCCCGCGGCCATCAAGATCCAACTGCCTTGCACAAGACCGGAAACCAGCAGCGCCGCCCCCACCCCGAGCCGCAGCAGGCGGTCGGAGGGGGCGATGGAGGTGGGCCCAGGTGCGCTCCACATGCTTTTCATCGATCATGGCCACGCCCTCCCCTCTCATGGCCGCCAGGATTTGGCCAACCCGAGCACCGCGATGCTTCTCTGCCAGACGCCGGGGCCCTTTCGAGCCGCAAAGAGGCGCCATTGCCCGCCCGATCTTCCCAANAGCCCATATTCGCCCTGAAGCCGGGAAAANCCGNCGCCCTGGCACTGCGGCCGNNGCCCCTTGGGCNGCCGGCNTCCACCGAGGCGACGCTAAGGGTGGCGTAAGGTCCGTGCAATATTCCGTAATCGCCGCGCAAGGGCGCCGTGCTAGCCTGATGAGGTCACAATGGGAACACGAATTCAAAAGGAGGAAGACATGCTACAAAAGCGTTGGATTATCCTTGGCCTGGCCGCTGCCATGCTGCTGGCCGCCTGCGCGCCCGCCGGCGCGGCGACCACCGAGGAACCACCGGCCAGCGAGGAGATGATGGAAGATGAAAACACTCCCGCAGAAGAGGCCATGGACGATGAAGATGAGATGATGGATGAGCAGGGGATGACAACCTTCACCCTGCGCATTGAAAACATTTCTGCCGCGCCGGAATTCTTCGCCAGCGGCATATTCAACACCCCGACAGGCGCGGACGCGCCCGGCCCGCTGGCTCCAGGGCAGGCCTACAGCTTCGCCTTCAGCGCCCCTCCCGGCGCACGGCTGAGCTTCGCCACCATGTTCGTCCAGTCCAATGACCTGTTCTACGCTCCCGCACCGCAGGGGCTGGCGCTCTATGACGAGAACGGGNCGCCGCGCAGCGCAGACCTGACCGCTGAGATCATGCTTTGGGACGCCGGCACCGAGGTCAACCAGGAGCCCGGCTCAGGCACCGACCAGGCGCCGCGCCAGGCGGGCCCGAACACCGGCGCGGCCGAGGATGGCCCCGTGCAGTTGGTGGAGGACATGTACACCTACCCACAGGTGGCCGATCACATCCAGGTGACCCTGCGATCCCTGGGCGACGGCCGTTTTGAACTCACCCTGGCCAACATCGCCGACGACGCCTCGCTGCTGCTGGCGCCGGGCGTCTGGGTCGTGAGCAACCAGCCCGATGCCCTGTTTCAGGCTGGCGCGCTCGACCGCGGCGGGGGCCTGGAAGCCCTGGCCGAGGATGGCAACCCTGCCCCGCTGGCCGAATCTCTCTCCGCCCGCAGCGGCCTGACCGTCTTGCTGGCCCCCGGCGTGTGGGTGGTCTTCACCGAGGGCGTGCCCCTCTTTGAAGCCGGCGCAGCCGATCGCGGCATGGGCCTGGAAGCCCTGGCGGAGGACGGCGATCCCTCTGCACTGAACGCCGCGCTGGCTGAATATATGGGCGTGAAGAGCCACGGGATATTCAACACCCCCATGGGCGCGGCCGACCCCGGCCCGCTGGCCCCAGGTGGCGCGTATGAATTCACTTTCACCGCCGACCCCGGCGACCGCCTGACCTTCGCCAGCATGTTCGTGCAGTCCAACGATCTGTTTTACGCCCCCGACCCTGCAGGGCTGGCCCTCATCGACGAGAGCGGCGCGCCCCTGGAGGGCGATATCACGGATCTGGTGCTCCTCTGGGATGCCGGGACCGAGGTCAATCAGGAGCCCGGCGTGGGCGCCCATCAGGCCCCACGCCAGTCTGGACCCAACAGCGGCGCACCGGAGAACGACCCCGTGCTGCCGGTGGAGGACATGTACAGCTACCCTGAGATGGCCATCCGGGTCACCATCTNGGTCGACGGGCGCTAGTTCCCGCCGGAAATCCCAACCCCAATGAAGAAGANCCGGGCTTCAGCTTGAAGCCCGGTTCTTCTTTTGCAGCCCATCCATCAGGCCTCCATGCCGGACCTATGGNATTGGGCCATGGGGTCCAAACTGAGGAAAGATGCTGTGCCTGNANCCCCTGCGCAAAAGCTTGCGGGCCCCTCATCCAGGCCATGCCAGGCGGAAGAGCGCGCCGCCGCCGGGCGCTTGGCGGGCCTGGATGCTCCCGCCATGGGCCTGGATGAAGCCGCGGGCGATGGCCAGCCCCAGCCCCGAGCCGCCCGTGGCCCGGCTGCGCGAGGGCTCGGCCCGATAGAAGGGCTCGAAGATGCGCCGGGCGTGAGCCGGGTCGATCCCCTCACCTGAATCCTGCACCTCAACCCACACCTGTGCCCCCTCGCGGCCCGCCCTGACGTGCACTTGCCCGCCGCGAGGGGTATGGCGCAGGGCATTGCCCACCAGATTGTCCAGCACCCGGCCGATGCGGCGGGGATCCATACGCACCGGGTCGACGCCCTGCCCCACATGGCCTCCCAGGTTCACACCCCGCTCGGCAGCCAGGGCGGAAAAGCCCTCCAGCGTGTCGGACACCAAATCGGCCAGGGAAGCCCGCTCGACCTGCAACTCCAACCCCCCGGCATCCATCTGGGCGATTTGAAACAGGTCATCCAGCAGGCTGGACAGCGCCGACACCTGGCGCTTAGCTGTCTCGATATAGCGGCGCCGCGCCAGCGGATCCTCGATCACGTCGTCCGCCAGAGCTTCCAGGATGGCACGGATGGAGGCCAGCGGGGTTTGCAGGTCATGGCCGGCCCAGGCAACCAGCTCGCGCCGGGCGCGCTCCAGGGCTTGCTGGCGATCGGCCATTTCATTGAAGGCGCGCGCCAGGCGTGCGACCTCGTCCGAGCCGACCACCAGGGCGCGAGCCCGCATATCGGCGCTTCCCCAGCGCTGCGCCGCCCGGCTGAGGGCCCTGAGCCGGCGCGCCAGGGCCTCGGAGAAGAAGAGGCCCAGGGCAAGGGCCATCGCGGTGGCAAAGATCAAGAGGACCGTGGCCAGGACCAGGTCATGGCGGTTGACGAACATCAACCGCGCCGTGAGCCAGACGTTGATGAAGGTCAGCAAGCCGGAGAGGGCATAGGTGGCCAGCAGCGCCCAGCGNAGGCTGGGGGCGCGATCCAGCCAACCCAGGCGGTAGGCCAGGAANCCNGCNACCAGGGTGATCAGGGAGGTGGCCGCCAGGAAGAGGACCATAAGCCCCAGGTCGCGCACTTCGGGCTGCATGAGCCCNTAGAACAACCCCAGCCCCAGCAAAAGGGCGGCTAGCACGCCCAGCACGAACCGCACGGCCAGCGGACGGGTCTCCGCGACCCCAACCTCGCTGGGAGGAGAGAGGGTGGCTTGCCTCATGGCTCGAACTTGTAACCCACACCCCACACCGTCTGGATGCGGCGCGGCTTGGAGGGGTCCGTCTCAATCTTCTCGCGCAAACGGCGCACGTGGACGGTCACTGTGGAGGAGTCGATATAGGCGGACTGGCCCCAGACACTATCCAGCAATTGCTCGCGGGTGAACACCCGCCTGGGGTGGCTTGCCAGCAGCCATAGCAAATCGAACTCGCGGGCCGTCAGACGGGG
>Ga0180881_1264_pt1 | contig 11234 bp, 10 predicted proteins | sample Deesub1362A_J573_FD_124314 | JGI IMG/M metagenome (GOLD analysis project Ga0180881, IMG submission 124314) | Anaerolineales bacterium JdFR-61 | reverse complement strand
CTGCCGCGGCGGGCTTGACAGCCTCATGCCCCCGACCCCATGCCTTTCGCACTCCGCAAGCGCAGCCACATCATCCAGAGCAATCCGAAGGCCCCAACCTGCCCCGCGCCAATACCAAGCAGTCGCCCCAGCCCCAGCGCGGTGTGATCCAGTAACCAGCCGGCACCCGCGGCACCCAACGCACTGCCCAGGGTAAAGAGCGCAAATTCAACCCCGAAGACCCGGCCACGCATCTCTTTGGCGCACTCCTGCAGCAAGATCTGCGTGGAAAAGACCCAGTTCAGGCCCACGGCCAAGGCGCGCAACAGGGAGCCCATGAGCACCAACGACAGGCTGGCCAGTGGGGAGACCAACAACAAACCCAGCGCAGCCAACCCATACGAGAGCGTCAGCGCCTTGCGCAAGGCCACCCCGCGATCCCCCGTAAATCGGCGCGCCACAATGGGGCCCACGCCGCTGCCCAACCCCGTAACAGCATAGAACATCCCCAAGGTTGTGCTTCCCCCTTCGCCCATGGGGAAGATCCTCTGGGCCAGCTCCACTTGCACGACCATGAAAAGCCCCCCCGCCGCCAGGCCCATCGCCCCCTTATGCAGCGCGGCCACCAGAAGATCCACATTGCCTCTTAAATAGCGCAGCCCGTCGCTCAGACCGCTGCCAGCCTCCCTGGGCATCGGGCCCAATCCCCCTTGTTGCGCCGCAACAGGCCGGATCTGGGCGATGAGTGCCGCTGACAGCAAGAAAGTGACCGCGTCCACCACAAAAGCAGGATAAATTCCCCACTGGCCAGCCATTGCGCCGCCCAATGCAGCGCCCAGAGCCAGCATTACCGACCAGGTGGCTGCGCTCAGCGCGTTGGCCGGGCCCAGTTCCGCCGGGCTTACCAGGTCGGGAAGGATGGCGTTGCGGGCAGGGAAAAACACGCCACCCAGGGCCAGCTGCGCGGCCGTCAGCACGTAAAGGAGCCACAGATCCTGCGGGTCGCGCACCAGCAGGAAGCCCATGACAAGGCCCGCCCGGGCCAAATCGGTGAAAATCAGCAGGCGGCGCCGATCAAAGCGGTCGGCGGCCATGCCGGCCAGGGGGCTGATGAGNAAGGGGGCCAGCATGCGCACCACAAACAGCCCGCCCACCGCCAGGCCGGACCCCGTCAGCAAGCCCACCAGCGCGGCCGAGGCGATCAGGTTGAACCAATCGCCCAGTAAGCTGACAATCTGGCCGAACCACAGGAAGCGGAAATTGCGATTGTCCCGCACCAGGGCGCGATAGCCCAGCGCTGACTCAGCCACAGATCCTACCCTTGGAGCCTCGCGACGCCCTCGCGCTGGGGCCTGACTCGCGCCAATCGAAAAGCTCCTTCAACGACCTCTCTCCCCAGCGTCCCCTTGATCCTGAAGGGCGGGCAGCTCGACGCTGAAGGTGGCCCCCTGCCCCGGGGCGCTATCCACCAAGATGCGCCCGTTGTGGTGCTCAACCACACGATATGAGGTGGAGAGGCCCAACCCTGTGCCCTTGCCGGGCGCCTTGGTGGTGAAGAAGGGCTCGAATATGCGGGCGTGCTGCTCAGGGGGGATGCCCACGCCGGTGTCGCTCACCTGAACCACCACCCAGCCATCGCGGTCGAAGGAGCGCACCCAAACCTCCCCTGGTTGGCCTCGCAGCGCATCGCGGGCGTTGAGCAGCAGATTAAGCCACACCGTCTGCAGTTGATCCGCATTTCCATACACGGGCGGCAGCTCGGGAGCCAGCTCCACACGCAGGGTTATCCCCGCCTTCTTCCACTGCCCTTGCATCAGCGCCAGGGCCTGCTCAATGGATCCATTCACCTGGATCACCTGCATGGAGGGGCTCTCTTGGCGGGCGAAGTCGAGCAGATCACGCACCACTTTATGCGCCCGATGGCCAGCTTGTTCGATCAGTTCCAGGGCCTCCTGATATTCGGGCTGACCCTCCACCTGTCGGCGCATGAATTGGGCGTTGCCAATCACCGCCGTCAACGGGTTGGTCAACTCGTGAGCCACACCGGCCGCCAACTGGCCCAGGGCGGCCAATTTCTCGGCCTGCGCCAGCGAAGCCTCCAGGCGGCGCTGTTCGGTCACGTCGCGCAACTGCAAGATTGTCTGGATGACCTCGCCCCCGCGGTCGAGGATCGGGTACGTGTAGATCTCGCGCTCAACCATGCCCCGTCCCGTCTCCTCCACCCGTTCAATGCGCTGTGTCTTACTGCCCTGGGAGAAGGTTTCACCCGCCCGGCAGGCAGGGCAGGGGTCCTTCCTGCCCATGAGCGCCCGATAGCATACACGCCCCACCAGGCCATGGGGCCCATAGCCAGCCCGTTCCGCACGGGCGCGGTTTACGGCGACGATGCGCCACTGGCGATCGACGATGTAGAGCTCGTCATCCAGGTTGTCGAAAATAGTGATCAGGGTGAAGCGGCTGCGCTCCACCTCATCCTTGCTCTTGCGCAAGTCGGTGTTGGCAGCGCTGAGCTCCTCAAAGAGGCGGGCGTTATCGATGGCCGCACCCACGGAGGCCGCCAAGGTCTCCAGCAGCCCCAGATCGTGGCGGGTGAAGGGCGGCTCGCGCTTGTTGAGAAGGGTGATGGCCCCCAGCGAACGCTCACGGGCCAGTAGGGGGACACAGAGCAGGCTGCGCACGACGAGTCCAGGCAGCCCGTCCATCTGGGGGTCGAAGCGCGGGTCGTGGGCGGCGTCCTCCACCAGCGCTGTGGCGCTGTGCGTGATGCAATCGCCCGTGATCCCCCGCCGTGGGTCGCCTTCGTATGGCTTCAACTCGTAAGGCTCGCCGGTGAGCGGCACCCTGTAGGCCACATCCTGGTCCCCGTGAGCCAGCAAGACCAGGAAGGCCCCCTGCACATCGAACAGCTCCCAGACCCCCTGCATGGCCGTCATCAGGATGTTTTGCAAATCCAGAGGCGTGCTGAGCGCCTTGGCCACGTGATAAAGGACGGCCACTTCGCGGTTCAGGCGATGGGCCTCCACCACCTCTTGCAGGCGCATAGCCGCCGCCGAGAGCTCCGCCGCCGCAGCCTCCAGAATCTGGTAGGCCTCATCCTGGTCACTGCGCCCGATGATCAACCCCAGCAAGCGATCCTCGCCCTGGATGGGGAAGATTCTGGGTTTTCCAGGGCGCGAGGCCGGCACAGACTGGGGCCCTTCCACGGCCCGCCACAGGCTCCCCCGCCGGCGCTTAAAGGCGCGCCCCGGCCGGTCTTCGGTGGCCCACACCGGAATCCAGGCCTCCCCCTCCCGCAGGGCAACTCCTACGGAAGCCTCCCCCAATTTGGACTGCAAAGCCCTCATCGTCATACGCGTCACCCTGCGCAGGCTGGTCACTTCACCCAAGGCGCGCGCCACCGCGGCGCGCACCGCCGAAGTCGCATCTAGCGCTCGCTCAGGGACTGGGTCTCTCTTCTCGTCCATGACCATCCCGCACCACAATGGGAGCGCGCCGCACCGTACCGTAGGTCTGGGACTCAACCGGGCAATCTGCCCACAGTGTAGCCGTGGCCCTTGACGGTGCGCAGGAATTGGGGCTTGGAGGGATTCTCCTCTATTCGGGCGCGCAGATTCTTGATGTGCACCCGGACCAGATCGGGGCTGCCGGTGTCATGGGGATAATCCCATACCTCCTGCAGCAGTCGCTCCGGTGAAAACACCTGGCCGGGGTGGGACATGAGGTAATAGAGCAGGTCGAATTGCACGGGAGTCAGGTTGACCACACCTCGAGGGGTCTTCAGCGTAAAGGTTCGCGTGTCCAGCGCGTACTCGTCCACGCTCAAAACGGGCGCCTTGGCGCGGGGCTGCCCGCGTTTGGTGCGCCGCAGGATGGCCCGCACCCGGAAATAAATTTCGTCCAGGTTGAATGGCTTGCCCAGGTAATCATCGGCGCCGGCGCGAAAGCCTTCGATGCGGTCCTCTTCCTTTCCTTTGGCGGTCAGGAAGAGCACGGGAAGGTCCTGCAAGAGAGGGTCATCGCGCACCCGGCGGCAGACTTCATAGCCGTCCATGCCGGGCATCATCACGTCAAGAATCATCAGATCGGGTCGGTTGCGGCGCGCCGCCTGCAAGGCCTCCACGCCGCTATGGGCCACCGAAACCCGAAAGCCGTTGGCTCGCAGCAGGCGCTCCACCGTGCGCGCCACCAGCTCGTCGTCGTCCACAACAAGGATTTCTGCGCCTTGATACAGGCCCTCTTCTACAGATGCCCTCATCCCGCCACCCCGTAGTCGCCTCCCGCGGCAGGCTCAGTCTGGTGTTATGGTAACCTCACTGCAGGGAAGGGGCAATAACCCCCAGGCCCTATTGCGCATGCAGGTTATCCTCACCCGGTGCCGGCCTTTGCCCTTCCAGGAGGAAACCATGCAACCTTTACTGGTGCGCCAACTTCGCTTCGCCCGTGCCGAACTGCAGCGTTGTCTGCATGGGTTGGAGCCCCAGGAGGCCCGACGGCGCTTTGAGCCCATGAACTGCATCAGCTGGATCCTGGGCCACCTGGCCAGCCAGGAGAATTTCTATTGGGTGCGCCTGGCCCAGGGCATCAAGTTAGCGCCTGACCTGGTCCAGCTGGTGGGCACAGGGCGCCCGGCCAGCGCGCCCCCGCTTGCAGAGATGCAGCGCGCTTGGGAGGACATCACAACCACGGCCGACCTGTATCTTGACAGCCTGAAGGAGAGCGACCTGGCGACCAACNTGACCTGGAAAGGCGAGCCGTGGCCTGAGAATGTGGGCACCCTGCTGCTGCGCACCACTGCCCATTACTGGTTCCACATCGGCGAGGCCCACGCCATCCGCCAACTGCTGGGGCATGANGATCTGCCGCAATTCGTGGGCAATATGGGAGGGGCCGGCTATCCATAAGCCCATCCCCCCTCCGCGCGGCCGAGCGAGGGCCGCGCCGTGGAACTCCCCGCGCCATCATCCCCAGGAGCAGCCAGCCACCCCAAGAGGCCAGAGGGCTGCGCGCCACGGGCATGCACAGCCCTCTCAGGTGCGCATACCTACACCCCAACCCCTTAGCCTTCTCCGATCTCTGTCTCTTCACAGCAGCAGCGCCCATGTCCCCACATCATGCCGAAGGGAAAGGGGCCGAAGGCGAAGCCCATGCCCCGCCCGCGAGGTCGGCCGCGCCCAGCGCGCCCTGCCCAGCGGAACCTTTGGCGCAGCTTTTCCTTATCCCCCTTGAATTCGACGCGGAAACCATCATCCGTCTCCACCACCCTGAATTCGCTGATCACCTTCTCCATGGATTAACCTCCTGGCAGTTCATGCGGCCCCATTGTGCGCGGGGCTTTCCGCGGCCCGCGCGCAGAGGGGGCTCACCCGGAGGGAGGGTTCTCCGCGCTCTCCTCCCCCGCCTTGCTGGCGGGGCCTGCGGCGGCCATCTCGGCGCACAAATCCGCCATGGCGCGCACGGCTTCCTGCAACATGGGCAGCATCAGCTCTTGGAGGCGCTCCTTCTCCTGCATTCCTTTGGCCGTCAGGCGGTAAATACGGCGGGTGCGTCGGACCGGATCCTCCCACCGGCCTTCCACCATGCCCCACTCCTCCATGGTCGCCAGCAGGGGATAGATGGCTCCCGGATTGGCGGCCCAACGTCCCCCCGTACGCTGGTGGATAATCTGCATCAGCTCGTTGCCATAGCGTGGCTTCTCGGCCAACAAGTGGAGCACATAGAGGGCGAGCAGGCCGCCGCGCTGGCTGAACAGCATGCCCAGGAAGGGGTTGAAGCCCTTTCCCGGCCCCCGCCGGGCCCAATGCCGAAAGCGTCGTCCCCGCAGCAGCCAGTGCTGTTCCGGCGCCACGCCCATGAACTGGGCCAGCATGGAATACCAGACTTTCCCGGGATTCTCCTGCGGGCCCTGCCTTTGGCACGCCCGCCATCGGCTCCAAAACCCCTCTTCCCGCGAGCCCCGCTTGGGCATGATGGTTCCTTTCAATATACTTGAACTCAATATACTCAGGGGAATATTACGCCCCTTTCCTACCGGCGTCAAGGGCCTCCTGGACCTGGCCCGTGACAATGGGCTCGATCTAGGCTATAATATAAATAGATCGCCAGGAATTTATATTTTATGCCCCCACCGGACCCTCAAACCCTGGAGAGCTTGGCCCGCACCTTGCGCAACATGGGCCACCCCTCCCGCCTGCGCATCCTCCTTGCCCTCCAGTATGGCCCCCTTCCGGTGCACCAAATCGCCCAACGCAGCGGCCTTTCCCAGCCCAACACATCCGCCCATTTGGCCGCCCTGCGCGCCAGCGGTCTGGTGCGCGGCGAGCCCCGCGGCCGCCAGGTCTTGTACAGCCTCGCCGACCCCGGCGTGGCGCACCTGTTGCACACCGCCCTGGCGGAAAGCACCCCGCTGCCAGGCCCCCAAGTTGACCTGATTGAGGCATTCCGCCGCATCGCGCGGCGCGCCAGCCTGGGAGAAACCCTGGCCCTCGCCATCTACGACCCACCCCACATCGTGGTCCTCGATCAGCATATCAGCGCGCGGCGCCTGCATACCGCCTTTCGGCTGGGCGAACTGATGCCGCCCGCTGCCTGCGCCGCTGGCGCCCTTCTGGGCTCCCAACCATCCCAGGCCATCCAGGCCGACGGCTTTCACCTTCTGCGCACCCAGGAGGCCCTGGAGCTGGCCCTTCCCATTTGCGCTGACGGCCACCGGCCCATCGCTGCTCTCCTGCTCAGCGCGCCCGCCTCACGCCTGTCCACAACGCAGGCCCGCCGATTGCTTCCCACATTGCGCCAAATGGCTGCCCGCATCTCCTATGCCTTGGGGGCCCGTTTCTACGCCCCCTTTCAGCGGCCCGGCAGCCGGGCTATCGCCCCCATCCGGTCTCTGGACGGGGAGGAAATCCAGGCCATGCTTCAGGCGCCATGGGCGGCCAACCTGGCCTGTGTGCGCCCTGACGGAACACCTCATGTGGTCCCCGTTTGGCACACTTGGGATGGCCAATGCTTCACCGTGGCAGCATGGGAGGGCTCCCGTTGGGCCGATTATTTGGATCGAAACCCACGCGTTTCGCTGACCATCGACGAACCCTGGCCTCCCCTGCGGCGGGTGATCGCCCGCGGCCGGGCCAGGGCGCTTTCCACGCAAGCCTCTGGCGAAAGGCCTCCCATCCTGGACCAGCTGGCCGAGCGCTACTTGGGGCGGCCGGCGCCGCGGGAAATGGTCGCCCTGCCCTGGCGCGCCTTTCGCATCCGAGTCACCTCCCTGCGCGGTTGGCGCGGCATGCCCACCAAAGGCCCATGAACGTCAGTATCCGCCAGTTGTCGCACACCTACTACCCCCCAGGGGCCGACCCCATACCGGCTTTGCAGGACCTCAACCTCGAAGTGCAAGCCGGCAGCTTTGTGGCCATCATCGGCCCCAGCGGCTGCGGAAAATCCACCCTGCTGCGCATCCTGGCCGGGCTGATCGATCCCAGCGCGGGCCAGGTGCACATCGGCCCCCACGCCCCCCATGAGGCCTCCCGGAGCAAACTGGTCGCCTGGATGGCTCAGCGGCCCGCTCTGTTGCCTTGGTATCGCCTCCAGACCAACGTCACCCTGGCGCAACGCATTAACCCCCGCAACCACCGTCCGCTCGTGGGGGTCCGCGAGCTGCTCCGTTTGGTGCGCCTGGAGCGGCACGCCCAGGCTTTCCCGGCCACCCTTTCCGGTGGCATGCAGCAACGCGCGGCCCTGGCGCGGACCCTAGCCTTGGGTGCCCCCCTCTGGCTGATGGACGAACCCTTCGCCGCCCTCGATGAGTTGACGCGCGAGCAGCTCACAGTCGAAGTGCTCGCTCTGTGGGAGCGCTTCCGCCCTACCACGCTCTGGGTGACCCACAGCGTGCTGGAGGCGGCCCGCATGGCCGACCGGGTGCTGGTCATGTCCCCCCCTCCAGGCCGCCTCATCCTGGACTTGGCCATCAAGCAGCCCCGCCCGCGCGATGTGACCTCTGAGCCCCTCATGGGCCATGTCCGCGCCTTGCGCCGCGCCCTGGGATTCCAATGATGGACCGGCCTGCGCGCACTGAGAGCCTGACGGCGTTGGCCCTGGTGGCAAGCGCGGTCCTGACCTGGGAAATGACAGTCCGCTGGCTGGGTATTCCGATCTACTTGCTGCCCGCCCCCAGCCGGGTGCTGGCCACCCTCTTGACCCATGGCGACCTCTATCTGGAAGCCACTGGCGTCACCCTGCTCGAAGCGATGACTGGCCTCTTCCTGGGAGCCCTAGCTGGCTGCTTGGGAGCCCTGGCCCTGGGGCTCTTCCCGCGCCTCGAGCGCGGCGTGATGACCCTGGCCATCCTGATTAAATCCACCCCGCTGGTGGCCATTGCCCCCCTGCTCACCATCTGGCTGGGCTTCGGCATCCTCCCCAAAATTCTGATCACCGCTTTGCTCACCTTCTTCCCCGTGCTGGTGAACGTTCTCAGCGGGCTGCGGGCCGTGGACCCTGCCCTGCTGGACACGTTGCGCTCCTGGCACGCCGACCGCTGGGAGCTGCTGCGCCATGTGCGCATGCCCAACGCGCTTCCCCATCTCTTCGTCGCGCTGAAAGTAAGCGCGCCGTTATCGCTGATCGGAGCTGTGGTGGCCGAGTGGACAGGCGCCTCAGGAGGCCTTGGCCGCACCATGTGGCTGGCCTACACCAATCTCAACCTGCCCTTTCTCTTTGCCGCGGTCTTCGTGCTCGGCGCCTTGGGCATCGCCCTCTACAGCTTGGTCTCAAGTTTGGAGAGAAAATTTATCTTTTGGAGCGGAGAATGACCAACATCCTATCATCCCTTAAGCCTCGTCGACGCACTTTGCGATCCCTCATCCTGGTGGGGGTCGCCATCGCCCTGGGCGCGCTCTTGGCTGCCTGCAGCGCCGCCCCCACCGAGCCGCCGGTGGTGGCCATGACCTTCATGGCGGGTTACAAGCCACAGGCCAACCTACCCTTCGTGGGGGTATATGTCGCCCAGGAAAAGGGCTTCTTCGATCGCCTTGGCCTTCAGGTGACCATCGAGCATTCGCCCGGCCGCGGCGAGCACCTGCAGCTNACCACAGCGGGCAAGGTGCATGTGACCACCCAGGANGCCGCCGTTTTGCTCAAGCGCCGCGCTGACCCTGGGCTGCCCCTCAAGTCCATCGCTCTCATCGGCCAGCGGGGGCAGCAGGCCTTCGCCGCGCTGGCCTCCTCGGGTTTGCGCACGCCGCGCGATTGGGAGGGCCATCTGGTGGGCTACAAAGGCACTCCGCCCCCGGACCTGTTCGCCCTTATGCAGGCCGCTGGCGCCGACCCCGATAAGGTTGAGTTGGTCAATGTGGGATTTGACCCGCGTGTGCTCACCGAGGGGCAAGTAGATGTCTACCCCGTGTTCAAGTCCAATGAGCCCTTCCTCATCCGCTCGTGGGGTTATGACCTGATCCTTTGGGATCCTGCCGACTATGGCATCCCCACCCTTGGGCTCACCTACGTCACCAGTGAGGCGACCCTGCAGGCCGAGCCCGATATGCTGGCCCGCTTCTTGCGGGCGGCCCTGCAGGGCATCGCCTACGCCGCGGAGAACCCCCAGGAGGCGGTGGAGATCGTGCTGCGCTACGCCGGACCTCAAGCCGATCCCCAGCACATGCGCTACATGTTAGAAACCGAGTTGCGCGATATGAGGAGCCAAGTCACGGAGAGGTACGGGCCTGGGTGGCAAACGACGGAGCAGTGGCAAGCGCTGGCCGATCTGCTGGTCGNCGCGGGGGCCATGCCCCCTCTGCAGGTGGACCAAGTCTTCACCCATGAGGTCCTGGAGCGCGCCGCGGCCTTGCAGCCCTAAAATCCCACCGCTGCTCACGGCGCATGCTGCGCGCCATTGATCGTCGGCCTCCATGCAATATACTAGGCCGGGCAGCCAGCCGCGCCTAGTCCCGCTTCGTGCAGCTGCGCACCACTCACACAGGAGGCACCATGAGCGACGCCATTCCCGAGCGCAGCCAAATCCCGGTCCAATACAAATGGAACCAGGAAAGCGTTTTTGAAAGCCCCGAGGCCTGGGATCGAGAGTATGAGGAAGTCCTCAAGGCTCTCCCTGACCTGGCCGCATTCCGCGGTCAGCTGGGGCANGGCCCTGGCNTGCTCCTCCAGGCCTTCGAGGNTGTCCAGGACNTTTTGCANCGCGCCGGCAAACTCCTCACCTACGCCGGCATGTCCCACAACGTGGACACCACCGACCCCGCGGCCGCCGCCCGCTACAGCCGGGCCCAGGGCTTGATGGCCCGGGTGATGGAGGCGACGGCCTTCCTCAAGCCCGCCATCCTGGCCCTGGGCCAGGAGCGGGTTGAAGAGTACCTGCAGCAGAAGCCTGCGCTGGAGATTTACCGCCACTACTTCCACAACCTGTTTCGGCAGCGTGAGCACCTGCGCTCCGCCGAGGTAGAGGAGTTGCTGGGCGCCCTGAGCGAGCCGTTTTCAGGGGCCGCGGCGGCCGCACGCATGCTCTCCAACGCCGACCTGCGCTTCCCCCCCGCCGTCGACGAGCAGGGCCAAGAAATCGAGGTGGCCCAGGGCACCCTGGGCCGCATCCTCACCCTGCCGGACCGCAAGGCCCGCCAGACGGCCTGGTGCGGCTACGCGGATGCATACCTGGCCCACCAAAACACCTTCGCCGCGACCCTGGCCACTGCGGTAAAGCAGGATGCCTTTCGCGCCCGCGCCCGACGCTACGAGAGCACGCTGGAAGCCGCCCTCTTCCCCAACAACCTGCCCACCCAGGTCTTCCACAACGTGGTCCAAACGGTCCGCGATCACTTCCCCGTATGGCACCGCTATTTCGAGCTGCGCCGTCGCGCCCTGGGCCTGGAGAAGCTGGCGCCCTACGACATCTGGGCCCCTTTGACCAGCGATCCGCCGAGGGTGGAGTACGAAGAGGCCGTGGAGTGGATCTGCCGCGCCCTTGCGCCGCTGGGCAAGGACTACGTGGAGGTCATGCGGCGCGGCTGTCTGCAGGAGCGCTGGGTCGATGTCTACCCGAACCGCGGCAAGTCCAGCGGAGCGTTCTCCTCCGGGTCCCCTGGAACCCATCCTTTCATCAAGATGAGCTACAACGACACCGTCTTTAGCATGAGCACCTTGGCCCACGAATTGGGTCACTCCATGCACTCTTACCTGGCGTGGAAGCACCAGCCCTTCGTCTACAGCCGCTACTCCCTCTTCGCCGCCGAGGTGGCTTCCAACTTCCACCAGGCCAT
>Ga0180881_1372_pt1 | contig 11235 bp, 8 predicted proteins | sample Deesub1362A_J573_FD_124314 | JGI IMG/M metagenome (GOLD analysis project Ga0180881, IMG submission 124314) | Anaerolineales bacterium JdFR-61 | reverse complement strand
CTATCCAGGAGGAAGGGGCGCAGGTCGAGCAGATCGCTGCCGGGGCGGGCGGCGCTAAGGTCCGCGGCGCGCGCCAGATACCAGATGCCCACGGTGTGGCTGTGGGGGTCATGGAAGTTGGAATGCACCGCCAGGACGCGCAGGAGCTCCACCTGCAGGCCTGTCTCCTCCAGGGCCTCGCGTCGCGCGGCGGCCTCCACCTCCTCGTCCCATTCCACGTGGCCGCAGGGAATGCACCAGCNCCCGCTGGCGCGTTTGCCCAGCCAGAGGCCCTGTGGCGAGGGCAGCACCACGGCCACGCCCACGGTGGGGTTGCGGTAATAGGTGCGCTGGCAAGGGGGGCAATGGGCCCGCAGGCGGCCTCCAACCTGGCGTGGCTCGAGGGGGCGCCCGCAGTAAGGGCAGAATCGGAACAGGTGGGGCGGCAGAGGGTCTGAGGGGCCCGCCATGGCGACCTCAGTAGCGCAGTATGGCGCCGATGTGTCCTGCCCGCTCCAGGCTCGCATTCTGGCGGATGATTTCCACCTCCCCGCCATCNCGCATCACGTGGCGCACGGCCANATCAACGGCGTCTGGGATTTCTTCGAAGCTGCTGCCACAAAAGGGGCATTGCTGGCGCTGATAAGAGGTCAGGAAGCCACAACTGGTGCAGCGNTAGCCNGCNTGGCGGAACCCCTCGCTGACGATCAGGGTTTGGATACGGCCGGCGTGCAGGGCAGCCAGGGTGTCGTCAAGGCCGACCACCCCATCTTGGCCCTTCGCGGCGGCGGTGATCATGGCCTCCACCAAGCGGCGTTCCTTCTTCACCTCAGCCTCGCTGGCCACTTCAATGGCCTTCTCCAACACCTGATCGTGGCTGGCGTTCATATCCATGGCGAAGGTGCCCACCACCAGGCTGCGCCAAGATTTCGGCAGGTGGGCCAGGAAGCGGGCCACGTTGGCTTCCGTGCCTCCCACGAGCACGCGACGGATTTTCTGTTGCTGGAAGAAGCGCGCGGCGAAGGAGGCAGCCTCCTTCATATTGCGTTCGGCCACCTCCTCTGCATGGCGGGTCTGGCCGGCGACGCCGCCGCGGCGTCCGGCGGCCTGGGAGCCGCCGCCGTGCTTGGTATGGCGCACCGCCTCACCCATTGTGCCTTGCTGCTCCTGCAACCAGCCCAGGTGAAAGTGGAATAAGCGCGCGCCCTGTTTGTCCACCAGGGCCACCCCGTAATGGCCATAATTGTCGAGCAGATCGGCCAGGGGTTTAACGTAGGGGCGGTTTGTCAAACGCGCCCGGCTGCGCACGGGGAGGGCCAGGGGATAGCTGCGGAAGAAGCCCTGGGCGGCGCAGGAGAAAATGGCCAGCCCGCGGCCGCTCCAGTCGTATTCATGGTCAATGAAGCGCCTGATGGCCTCACAATCTTGGGGCGCTTCCTCCTCAAAGGGCTTCAGCATCTGGCGCAGGCGCAGCTTGTAGCGGTCGGCGGAGCCNGCGGCGGGATCGACGTTGAGATACACGCTNAGGACGGGAGCATCCACCTGGAAATGGATCANCTCCTGCANGTCGTGTTCGTTCAGCATGGGTTTACCTCCTCCCGAGGCGAGAGCTGCGAAGGGCCGTTACGGTCGGGCGCCGATGGTGAGCGGGATGTCCAGTTCAGCTCCGTCGCGCAGGACGGTGAGGATCACCTCCTGGCCCGGTTGGGTGTTGGCGATCAAGTAGGAAAGCAAATCCCCAAATTGCCGGACGGGCTGGCCGTCGATGGCAATGATCAGGTCCCCTCCGGGAAGCAGCCCACCCTCATTACAAGGGCCGGCGCCGCGCAGTCCAGCCTGGGCCGCNGGGCTGCCCGGCGCCACGCAGGAGACGTAGGCGCCGTGGGCGTCGCTGGGCAGGTCCAGGGCTTCTAAGACCTTGAGATTCATCACCTCATCGCTGAGGCTGGAAATGCCAAGATAGGGATATTCGTATTTGCCCTTGGCGATCAGGGAGGGCGCGACGCGGCGCAGGATGTTGACCGGTACGGCGAAGCCAATGCCGGAGTTGGTGGGGCTTCCAGCGGTTGTAAAGGTCTCGGTGCGGATGGCGCGGTTGACACCGATCACCTCACCCCCCAGGTTGAGCAAGGGCCCACCCGAATTTCCCGGATTAATGGCTGTGTCGGTTTGGATGATTGATCCGGCGCTAAACAGCCCGCCGCCGGGGGCGGCGTGTTCCGATTCCAGGGTGCGGCCGATGGCAGAGACGATGCCTTGGGTCATGGTGCCCGTGAGGCCGAAGGGGTTGCCAATGGCCACCACGGGATCCCCCACGCGCACTTTGCCGGAATCTCCCAGGGGCAGGGGCACAAGGACCGAGGTGGGCACCTCCACCTTCAGGATCGCCAGGTCGGAATCGGGGTCCACGCCCACGATTTCAGCCCAGGCGCGCTCTCCGGAGGGAAAGTCCACTTCCACCTCCTGGGCGTCCTGGATGACGTGCTGGTTGGTGACGATGTGGCCTTCAAGATCAATCACGAAGCCCGACCCCTGGCCGAGGGGGATGGTCTCCGTGTGCGGTGGTCCCAGGTCGCCGAAGGTCCAGATGGTGACGACGCCGGGGTTTACCCGCTGATAGAGTTCGGCCAGGGAGAGGGCCCCTGCTGGGGTGGGGGATGAGGCGGCCGTGGGAGGCAGGGTGGGAGATGGGGTGTTGGTGGGACTCCTGGGCGCATCAACGGTGGGCGGAGATAAGGGCAGGGAGGGCAAAGAACAGGCCACCGCGGCGAGAAGCAGGGTCGCCAGAGCGAGTGTGAAGGGGCGTTTGATCATAGCTCTAATCCTCGATTCATGGACCGGGCGACAAGCCGGCCTTATTTTGAACGCAGGCGAGCGAGCTTCTCGAAAAGCTCGCGCTCTTCGGCGCTCAAGTCGCGCGGGATTTCTACTTTTAGGGTGACGTAGAGATCGCCGTATTCACCGGATCTCCCCAGCTTGGGCATGCCGCGTCCCCGCAAGCGGAATTTGCGCCCAGGCTGGCTGCCGGGAGGGATGGTGAGGACCACTGGGCCCGCCAGGGTGTCCACCTCCACCTCCCCACCCAGAACCGCGGTATAGAGGTCGACTCTCGCCTCGGTGTGCAGGTCGTCCCCCTCGCGACGGAATCGGGGATCCTCCTCAACGCGAACCCGAAGGTAAAGGTCTCCTGCCTGGGCGGCGCCGGCCTCGCCATGGCCTGGGATGCGGACCTTGGTGCCCGTCTTGGATCCCGCGGGGATCTTGACTTCGATGCGGCGCCCGTCCAGCTGCAGGATGCGTGAGGCTCCGTGGTAAGCCTCGGCGAGGCTGATGGAAACGGGATATTCGACGTCCCGGCCGCGCCGCGGCGTGCGCACGAAGGGCTCGCGCCTGCGGGTGCGGGTGCTTGGGCCGCCGAAAATGGCGTTGAAGAATTCCGAAAAACCGCCCAACAGGTCATCCAGGTCGCCGAATTCCACCCGCACACTTCCAGGGGAGCCGCTCATCCATTGGGACCAGTCAAATCCNCCCGGCGCGCCCTGCTGCTGCCAGGCCCGATAGGAGGCGCCCAGTTGGTCGTACTTGGCCCGCTTTTCAGGGTCGCTAAGGACCTCATAGGCCTCGTTGATTTCTTTAAAGCGTTCCTCGGCGCGCTTATCGCCCGGGTTGCGATCGGGNTGGTATTCCTTGGCCAGTTTTCGATAGGCGCGCTTGATCTCCTTCTCGCTGGCGTTGCGATCGACCCCAAGGATCTTATAGTAATCCTTATATTCCATGGACCCCTCATTGNCATTCTAAAGTCGCCANGGAGAGCTCGTCAAGGCGATGGATGAATTTCACTCCATTCTATCAGCCCTGGCCTGATCGCGGATGTGAGGAATCTNCCAGCGACGCTTACGGCGCATACGATCATGCCGGCGCGCTGCCCTGAGGGGAAAGACCCTGTTTGCTGGCCAGTCTCTGCGCCCCGCCATATCTCGCCGCTGCTTGGCGGAGGGGCGGCCGGGGGCTCCCATCTTATCGACCTTCTGAGAGGGCTCGACTCCCCCGCCAGGGGCAACCGTGCTATTATTCAAGCCATGGAAGTCAGGGCAAAGGCGGAAAAGATTTTGGTGGTGGATGAGGATCCTGCCCTGCTGGATTTCCTCACGCACCAGGTCTTGCAGCCCATGGGGTATCAGGTTTTTCAGGCCACGGATGGCGCGCAGGCCATTGAAACCGCGATGCGCGTGAATCCGGACCTGATCATCGCCAGCCTGACCCTGGGCGGGCTATCGGGCAAAGACATCTTGGTGGCGCTGAGCGCCCAGGGGCTGGAGGTGCCCGTGCTGTTGACCGCCCCCCCGGGCCGTGAAAGTGACGCCCTGCAAGCTTTTCGCCTCGGCGCCAAAGATTGCCTGATAAAGCCGCTGCGCGAAGCGGAAGTGGCTGCCGCCCTGGAGCGGGCACTCATGGATGTGCGCCTGCGCCGGGAGCGCCAGGAGCTCTCACAGAAGCTGGCGGAGAGCAACCGACAGCTTGAGCGCAGGGTGCGCGAATTGACCACCCTCTACGGCATAGGGAAAGTGGTCACCTCAACCACCGACCAGGCGCGCCTTTTTGACAAGCTCATGGAAGGCAGCCTTTACGTGACGGAGGCCGACATGGGCTGGGTGCTGTTGCAATTGGAGAAATCCGACCAGCTTGTGCTACGCGCCCAGCGCAACCTTCCCGCGCCGCAAGCTGCCAAGCTTCATCGCCTCTGGAAGGACGGGGTGAGTGAGTTGGTGATGCTTTCCGGGCAATCCCTCAGCCTGCATGGCGAGGGATTGAAACAATTCGTGCTGGCCAATTTTTGCCAGGCCGTCCTCATCGCACCCATTAAGGTCCGCGATCAGCCCATCGGCCTGCTATGTGTGGGTCGGGCCAAGCCCCGCCCCTTTACGGAGCGCGATCAGGCAATGTTGGAAGCGGTGGCTGATTACGCCTCCATCTCCCTGGTGAACGCCCGCCTTTTTAAGGCCCTGGAAGCCCGCGCCCGGCGCCTGGAGGAGGTGGTCAGCCAGAGTCAGGGCACGGTGTCGTTGGATCCCGCTTTCTGGGGTGACCTGGAGCGCCGCCTGCATAACGTCCGGGATAGGATCATCGCCTTGCGGGCGGCCAGCCCCAGCCTGTCGGAGAAACGGGATTTTGAGGCGCTCATGGCTGAGGTGGACGGCGTGCTGGAGCGTGTTCGGGCGGTCCAGGAGGTCGGCGCCTCCGAGCCTCAGCCGCCCATGGAAGGGCCTGGCTGAGCGCGGTTTGCGCCGGCGCCCTGGACGGACTACCCCGGATGCTGGAACGGTAGGCCAATATGCCCGACCCCCTGATTTTGATCGTGGATGATAACCGGGAGATCCGTGAGTTCTTGCAGCAGGCGGTTTTTGCCGCCAAGGGCTACCGGGTGGCCTGCGCTGCGGATGGCCGTCAGGCCCTTGAAATGGCGCGCCACGACCCCCCCGACGTCCTGATCACAGACCAGCAAATGCCCTTCTTGAGCGGCCTGGAATTGGCCGACGCCTTGCGGCCGCAACAGCCGGATTTGCCGGTGATTCTGATCACCGGCGAACACACCCGCGATCTGGAACGCCGGGCCCTGGCCGCTGGCGTGATGGACATCTTCGTCAAGCCCTTTGACCCTGAAGACCTGTTGAAAGCTGTGGAGCGGGCCTTGGCGGTCCGCGAGCACAATCCCGCTGGCGCGCGCCCGGGCGCTGCCGGGGAGGACCTCGCCCTGGGCGAACGCTTGAACGGGCTTGAAGGATTGAGCCGGGTTGGCAGGGCGGTGACCGCGCTGCTGGACCTGGATGAGATCCTCACCACAGTGGTCGACGCCGCGGTGGAGCTGACGGGAGCCGAGGAGGCCAGCCTGCTGCTGGTGGATGAGGAGAGCGGCGACCTCTATATGCGGGCCTCCAAAAACTTTGATGAAGATTTCAGCCGCACCTTCCGCCTGAAGGCGGAGGATTCGCTCGCCGGCCGGGTGATCAACCTGGGGAAGCCGCTGAAGATCGATCAGTCCTCGCCACAAAAAATCAAAACCTCCTACCTGGTGCACTCGCTGCTCTATTGCCCGCTCTCCGTGCGGGGCAAGGTGCTGGGCGTTCTGGGCATCGATAATCGCACCGCCGGAAAAGGCATCAGCGCTGAGCATGAGCGGGTCATCGAGNCCCTGGCCGACTACGCCGCAATTGCCATTGACAACGCGCAGCTCTATGAGCGGCTGGAGGGCGAACGCAACAAGCTGGAAACCATCCTGCGCGAGGTGGCCAGCGGCGTGCTGGTGGTGGATCCCGCGGGGAGATTGCTCTTCGTCAACCGTGTGGCCGCGGAGTTGTTTGCCATTGAAAGGGATTGGCAGGGCAAGCCTTTCGATCAAGTTGTCCGGCACGCCGGCTTGCTGCGTTTGATGCGCGCCTCCGCAGAGCGCTCCCATCGCGATGAGATTGAGCTGGAGGATGGTCGGATCTTCGGCGCAGTGCGGGCGCCCATCGAGGGGGTGGGTTTTGCCGTGGTGCTGCAAGACATCACCCACCTGAAAAAGCTGGACCGCATCAAATCCGACTTCGTCACCGCGGTCTCCCACGACCTGCGCTCGCCGCTCACCTCCATCCTGGGTTATGTGGAGCTCATCGAGCGGGCCGGGCCGGTCAACGAGCTGCAGCGCCAATTCATCGCCAAAGTCCAAAGCAGCGTTGACCAGATCACCCGTTTGATCAACGACCTGCTGGACCTGGGGAAGATCGAGGCCGGCTTGGACACCCGGATGGTGACGCTGCAGTTGGAGGACCTCCTGCACCTGGCCGTCCAACAGGCCCAGGAGAGCGCCCAGGCCAAGGGCCTGCGGGTTGAGATCCAGGTGGATGGCAGCTTGCCTCCCATGCGCGGCGACCCCATGCGCTTGCAGCAGATGTTCAGCAATTTGCTGGACAATGCCATCAAATACACGGATCCCGGCGGCCGGGTACGCCTCAGCGCGGGTGTGGAGGGGGGGCAGATCATCGTGCACGTGAGCGATACGGGCATGGGGATCCCGGCCGCTGATCAACCCCATCTATTCGACAAATTCTACCGGGCGAGCAATGTTCCGGAGGACAGTTCGGGGACAGGACTAGGCCTTTCCATCGTCAAGTCCATTGTGGAGACCCATAAAGGGCGCATTTGGGTGGAATCGGCCCTGGGGGAAGGCACAACATTCAGCGTGGTGTTTCCGGCGCTGGATGAGCCTGGCCAGGAGGCTTGAGATCCCACCGAACGAAAATTTGTGCCCGCCCGAAGATGGGCGATCTGTAGGTCCACCTGTTGGGGGGTTAAACCTTAGCCTCCGCCGGGGCGGTGAGGGGGGAGAAACCCGGCGGAGGCCTTCGCCAAAGGAGGAGACAGCGATGAGCTTAGGGGTGCCCCGTCTCTAGTCTCCGAGCGTTATAATACTGGTCGCCCCTGGTGGGCGGAATGGCAGAAGGTCACCGCCCCCGGGTGACGTTAATCCCCGGCGCCGCGCGCGAGCCATGGCCCGGCTTTGGCTGCTGGGAGACAAGGCGCTATGGTGGATGCGGCGGAACTGCGCAGGCGACTAAAGGCACTGGGCGTGGGCAAAAAGAAGCCCGGGCGGGCGCCAGGCACCCCGGGGCGCTCGCCGGCAAACCTGCCGCCCGGTGATGAGCTTCGGGGCTCGCGGGGCGCTACCTATCGGCTCCAGGCTCAATTCCCGCTGGACCATCGTCATGGCACGGTTGCGCTCCGCCAGATCTTTCAATATCCGCCCCATTTGCTGGCGCAGGTTGCGGGGGGTGCCTGGGAGATCCCGGACCTGCAAGGCCTGGCCTTCATCGACACTGAGACCACCGGGCTGGCCGGTGGCGCCGGCACATTGGTTTTCTTGGTGGGCATCGGAACGTTCACCCCGCAAGGCTTTCAGCTGCGCCAGTATTTCTTGCGCGACCCTCGCGAGGAGCCAGCCATGCTTGAATTCGTCGCGCAAGACCTGGAGAGCACCTCGGGCCTTGTCACCTACAATGGCCGGGCCTTCGACTTGCCGCTGCTCGAAGGGCGCTTCGTACTCGCCTTGCGCAAGCGCCTTCCACTGCTGCAACGGCCCCACCTGGACTTACTTTTCCCCGCCCGCCGGCTGTGGCGGGCCCAATTGCCCGATTGCCGCCTGGCTACCGTGGAGCGCCATATCCTGGGATTGGAACGGGACGAGCAGGATGTGCCGGGGGCGCTCATCCCCAGACTTTACCAGCATTACTTGCGCACGGGTGACGCCGACGAGATGGGCCGGGTGATCTACCACAATCAGGTGGACATCCTTTCCCTGGTCGGCCTGACGGCCGCACTGCTCAGCCGCCATACGGACGAGCCAGGGCAGAGGTTGAGCGCAGAAGAGGCTCTGGCCTTGGCCCGCTGGCATGCCCGGCAAGGCCGCCAGGAGGCCGCCGAAAGGTCCTTCCTGGTGGCGCTACGCGAGAGCGCGCCCGAGCTGCGCAAGGCGGCGCTGCGAGGCTACAGCTTTTTCCTCAAAGCGCACGGTCGGCGGTCGCACGCCCTCCCATACTGGGAGGAATGGCACAAGCTAGACCCCAGCGACCCGGTCCCGTGTGTCGAGTTGGCCAAGTATTTTGAGTGGCAGGCTGGCGACTTGCCCGCCGCCCATGGCTGGACATTGCGGGCCCGCGCTTGCCTGGCCCATTGGCCTCCTGGCTGGCGCCGTGAGGAGGCCCTGGCGGAGGTCCACCATCGTCTGAAGCGGATTGAAGGCAAGCTGGCCAGGGCGGGCCGTGGGAGAAGGGGCTAAGGTTGATCAGTAGGGTTTCTGCGCGGGGAGGCTGGCGGGGCGGGCGGATGGCCTCAATCAGGGGCCTCCATCGCTTTCATTTCCTGGCGCACCGCTTGATAGAGATGCTCGGCTTTCAGCTCATGCAGGGTGTAGCACGGACCGCCCAGGCGTTCGGCTAAGGCGCTGGCTAGGCCCTGGTCGAAGGCCGCATGTTCCATGTTGATGACAATAGAGCGGATGCCCTCGCGTCGGATTTGGTCGGCGATCATGTGGGCCTCTTCCTGGGGTGGGGCGTTGCCCATGGAGACATTCCCGGCGCCATCGGTGAGCAAGATCATCATGGGCAGGATTTCTGGGTGGGCGATTTTCTCGCGCCTGATGATTTCATGGGCCAGTTGCAGGCCAGCGGAAAGAGGCGTTTTGCCCCCGACCGGAATATCCGCCAGCGCCCGCTGGGCCAATTCCACGGAATTGGTGGGCGGCAAGATACTCAGGGCGCGATCCTTCTGGAAGACCACCAAGCCAACCCGATCGCGGCGCTGGTAGGCGTCGGTGAGCAGGGAAAGGATGGCCCCCTTGGTGGCAGACATGCGCTCTGCCACTGCCATGGACCAGGAGGCGTCGACGACGAAGAGGATCAGGTTGGCTGTGCGGTGCACCCGCACCTTGCGTTGAAAATCACTGGGTTCAATGGCGAACGCCACCTCTTGGAGGCGCTCCTGGCGGCGTTTCTGAAAGGGGGCCGCGGCGCGAAGGGTGGCGTCGAATGCCAGGTCGTCCGCTTTACCCCGCGCTGGGCGGGCCATGATGTAGCGGCCGCGTTTCTGAGAGGAGCGGGTGCGGGTGCGGCGACCGCGCGGTTTGCGGGCCAGGCCGTCCAAGGGGCTGGCGATCTTGCGGGGGGTGAAGGGCTGGCCCACCTTGACCTTGTCACCCCCCTCCCACCAGCGGGCCTCATACGTCGCCTCGGCGGGTTGCCTCATAGGCTCGGCCTGGGCGCGCTCCTCCGTTTCCTCCGTTTGCCCCTCAGTCAGGGCGCTGGGGCGGGGCTTTTTTTTTCCGCTGTCTTCTCTTCGCCGGGAAGGGGATCACTGCTCTGCGCCTGCCCGGATTGAGCTTGAATTTCCTCGATTTGGGCCTGCAGGTCATCCAGGTTGACCTCGACCTGCTGGAAGGGCCCGCGGCGCAGGCGGTGGGGCAGGGCCAATTCCGCGGCCAGGGCGATGTCGCGATCGTTGATCGCGGCGCGTCCCTCGAAGGCCGCGTGGGCGCGTGCGGCCTTCAGGATCACCAGGTCGGCCCGGTGGCCGTCCACCTGGAAGGCGGAGGTGAGCGCGGCGATGGAGTGCAGGTCGCGGCGCGTGTAGGTCACGTGGTCCACCAACTCGCGCGCGGCCTCGATGCGCTTCGAGAGGGCCTCTTCTTTTTCACGCCAGGCCTCCCGGAAGGCCTCAGGGTCAGCCTCGAAGGCCAGGTTGCGCTCCATGATCAGGACCCGGTCGGCGGGATCCGTCAGGCCGCGGATCTGCACGGAGAGGGCGAAGCGATCGAGCAATTGGGGGCGCAGATCTCCCTCCTCGGGGTTCATGGTGCCCACCAGGATGTAGCGCGCCGGGTGGGTGAAGGAGATCCCCTCGCGCTCGACGATGTTCATCCCCAGCGCGGCGGAGTCCAGCAACACATCCACCACGTGGTCATCGAGCAGGTTGACCTCGTCGATGTAGAGCAGGCCGCGATTGGCTGCGGCCAAGACTCCGGGCTCAAAGGAGCGCACCCCTTCTTTAATGGCCCGTTCGATGTCCAGGGTGCCCACCACGCGATCCTCGGTGGCGGAGACGGGCAGATCAACAAAGGGGGTGCGGCGGATTTCCACCTCCAAGGCGTCCCCGTTGGCGTGGCGCTCCTTGCACTCAGTGCACCACGTGGTGGGCCGATCCGGGTCGCAGCCAAAACGACAATCGGCGACCACACGCACTTCGGGCAGCAACGCTGCCAGGGCGCGCGCGGCCGTTGATTTGGCGGTTCCGCGCTCGCCGCGGATCAGCACGCCGCCGATGCGGGGGTTAACCGCGTTCAGAATGAGCGCCCGGCGCATTCTCTCCTGGCCCACGATGGCCGTGAAGGGGTAGACAACTGCCAAGCTGCACCTCCGGGAGCATTATACCTGCAAGGATGGACAGGTGTCTACGAAGCCAGGGGTGATTTTCCACCCGAGGGGGCGTTTCACCTGAGCTGGCACGGCACTCAAAGGAGAGGGACAGCGGGGTGGGGGGCGGCCTCAGGCGCCCGGCAAATCATCCAATCCGCCCGGATTGGACAGCCGCGCCAGGGAGGGCCCTATGCACCCCTTCCTGGGCAAAGGCGTGTCCAGTCAAATGATAATGTTACCGGGAGCGGATGGTTCTAGCATTTGATAATGTTACCGGCATGGCCTCTCCTTTCATGGGATTGGGGGGCTGAAA
>Ga0180881_1219_pt1 | contig 11423 bp, 8 predicted proteins | sample Deesub1362A_J573_FD_124314 | JGI IMG/M metagenome (GOLD analysis project Ga0180881, IMG submission 124314) | Anaerolineales bacterium JdFR-61 | reverse complement strand
GGAGCATATAGTCCCCCTTTGGCGGCAGTGCGGGCGTCAGGGCGATGAGCCGGCGGGCCTGGTTGGGTTTGAGGCGCGGCTAGTGCGGGCCGCTCAGCGCCTCATCCGGGATCTCGCGGCGCGGCATCAGTCCGATGGCGTCCACCCGCTTGCGGTTGAACAGCAGAGCTGGCGCGCTGGCCTCCACGGAGGGGAAGAGGGTAGCAATGAGCTGGGCCTCGTAAAGCGCCAGGAAGAGGTTGTCCCCCTCGAACATGACGGAAGCGAAATTAAACTTGCCCTGCGTCTCGATCTTTCCGCGTAATTCGTAGCCACCCAGGACCACGTGCACCCAGGTGGGCAGGCGGCTGGAATACCCGGAGCGGACCACCGTAGTGGGTCCTATTTCGACCCGATTGCTCACCAGGATGGCGACGATCTCCTTTTTCACCAGCCAGAGGGTTTGGTAGCGTGCGACCAGCCGTTCAGGCTGATTCAGCCGGCTCATGATGGCCCCTTCAAGCTCCACGCCGGAGGTGGTGGGCATGTTTAAGAAACTGTACAGCCCGCGCGCGCCGGGGTTGACGCGCCCGAGAATGCGATGGCTGGTGGTGTAGATTTCTGCGGCAATGGATCTTGTGGCCATAACAGGCTCCCTCAGGAAACCGGCAGCGCAAAGATCAGCGTCACGGCCTCGGGCGTTTGGTCATACCATAGCACACCACGCAAGCTTTCCGCAATAAGCCTTATCTCTCCCATCGACAGCCCAGGGCCCTCACGGCCTGCTTCAGGGTCCACCTGGGGGGCGATCAAAGCTTGGATGGTTCCTTCGGGCAAGCCGGGCGACGGATCGCTGACGGTAAATGCGATCCAATCTCCGTCAGAAAGGGGACGCCAATGCGGAGGTTGCAGGCCCTCTGATTGACCTTCATGGACGCGAAACTGGTGGATGTTAACCGTTATGGTACCCTGCTGGGTGCGGTTGATGGCCATGGTCAGCAAGCCCTCGAGCACCCGGCTGATGCGCTGGGCATCCCCCATGAAGGGCGCCAGGGGCAGGGGAGGCCCGGCCTGCAGGCTGATCGGGGTGCCCATGGTTTGCGGATGGCAAGCATCCAGCACCTCGCGAATCAAAGCGTTGAGGTCAATTTCCTGCACAACCTTCCTGGCCGGCGAGCGTTTCCTGCGATGGGTCTGGGCCTTTTTCTCCAACAGAGGTTCGACGCGCGCGGCGAGGGCTTTTAATTGGGTAAGTGGGCCATGGGCATCCTCGCCCAGCTCGGCTTGGAGGGCCTCTTCCAGGGTGCGCAGGGCCAGGTCGACGCGGGCGTTCTGGCGGCCCTGCGCATGGGGGGGCTGATCTTGCAGGCGACGCACAAGTTCAGCGTGTTGCAGGGCCACCCCCGTCCAATCGGCCAGGGCCATAAGCAGGGTCAGATGATGCTCGTTGAAGGTGGCGGTGGCCAGCCGATTGTACACGCCCAGGACACCCGCCACATGGGATCCCTGGCGAATGGGGACCAGGGCGATGGAGCGCACCAGGAAATCGGTTTGCACCTTGACCGGGCCTGCTTCCAGGGATGGCTGGCGCAGGATGGCCTTGCCCGTTTGCAAGACCTGGCCAACCAGCGTGTCGCGGGTGCGCAGGCTGTGCAGGGTGGCTTGGCGCTCGCCCACCTGCTTGGAGGCGCGCAGCAGCACCTGATCTCCCTGGGCCGAGCGCAGATAGATGTTGGCCTCCTCCGCGTGGGTCATGAAGGCGGCCGCCTCGACAACCCGGCGCAGGATCAGGTCCAAGTCGCCCAGGTTGACCACGGTGCGGCCGATTTCGCTCAACAGGCGGATCTCCTCTGAGCGTTGCAGGAATTGCTGGCGGCTGCTGTCGAGCTGGCGGGATAGGGCTTCGGCGGAGGTCTCGCGCGCCCGCGCCTGATAGAGGCCTTTAATGGCTTCCAGCAGTTCAGAGGACCGGTAGGGCTTGAGGATGACGTCGGCCACGCCCAGGCGGAAAAAATCACGCACCCGTTGCTGCGGGAAGCGAGCGGCCAGGACGATAGCTGGGGCTCGGTCGCCATCATCGCGGCGCGAGCGCAGGCCAGCCAAAGGGTCACCCATCAATTGGGTGATGTCCAGGACGATGATATGATGGGGCGCCTCGGGCTGTGGATCGGTGAAGGCCTCAATGCCGGCGGGGCGCAGCACTCGCTCCACGAGTGAGATCGCGTTGCTGGCGATGTCGGCCATCACCAGCACACGGGGACGGGTTTCGGGTGCCTGGTCTGAAGCCATCATACTCCCCGGTTGCGCCGGCCATGCTGGGGCGGCATAGGGCGAGCGCTAACGCCGCGAGCCCGGTGTGGGTGGAGGGGGAGGGTTCTCCTGTCCTGGCTGTCGCGCCTGCCTGCGGCGGCCGCGCGAGCGGCCACTTTCTAGCATGGCTTGCAATTCGGCCAGGGCCGCCGAATCATACTCGCGCCGGCCACATACGTCGCAAACCCAGGCGGGGAAATCGGGCACGGTGACCGGCTGGCCGGCATACATGGAGAAGAAGGAGACCGCGCGTGGGCGCAGCGCTCCCACCTGGCATTCCGGGCACGGATACGATGGTCGCTTGCTCATCCTCGTCACCCTTTCGTCACCCGGTACGGCCCTGAGCCGGCAATCCCCATTTGTGCTGGGCGGTGAACAGACCCTGCGTTCGTCAAGGGGTTGCCCCCTCACTGGCGGTGGCTGGCTGGCCGAAGGGAGGCAGGAAGGCCAACTGATCTGGGGGCCAGTAAATGAGCACCGCGCGTCCGATCACATCCCGGGCGGCCAACAAACCCCAGGCTCGCGAATCGGATGAGTTGGCCCGGTTGTCGCCCAGGACAAAAATATGCCCCTCTTCTACTCTCCACACGCCATCCTCGAGCCCGCCTTTGCGGATGTAGCTCTCCTGCAAAGGCCTGCCATTTACCCACACCTGGCCATCGCGCATCTCAACCGTATCCCCCGGCAGGCCGATAACCCGCTTGATAAAGCGCCTCTCTGGATCCAGGGGATAGTAGAAAACGACGATGTCCCCGCGTTGCAGGTCCTTCCAGCGGTACGCCAGGCGATTGACGACCACGAATTCGCCATGTTTCAAAGTGGGCTCCATCGAGCTGCCCTCCACCCGGATGCGGGAGGTGAAAAGGTTGATGCTCAGGAACAGGAGCCCGGTGATGAGCAGGGTTTCCAGCAACTCACGCGCAAAGTTCTTGAGGCTAAATTGCCTGGAGGGCGATGGGGTCGCCTTGGACGCGGGTTCCAGGTGGGATGTAATGCGCATGATGACAAATTATAAGGGCCGTGATAGGCGGTGGCAAGTGGTCCGGTGGTATGGGGGGCGTAGCTGTGTTTGTTAGGCGCCCTGGCCTGTGGGATACCCGCTACTTGCGGCGCCTCTTGGCCTTCTTGCGCTGTGGGCTGCGGGCGCGAAAAGAGAAACGCAGGGGTGTGCCCAGGAAGCCGTAGTGGTCGCGCAGGCGGTTCTCCAAGTAGCGTTCATAGCTGAAGTGCACCAGGTCGGGATCGTTGACATAGAAGAGAAAAGTGGGCGGATCGGTGCGCACCTGCGAGACATAGTAGATTTTCAGGCGCTTGCCGCGGCGGGTAGGCGGGGGATGGGCGTCCAGCGCTGCGCGCAGCACCCGATTCAGCTCGCCCGTCGGGATGCGCCGCAGGCGCTGCTCCTGCACCTCCAGCGCGGTGGGCAGTACTTGGGAGACTCGCTGCCCGGTCTTGGCGGAAATGAAGAGCACGGGGACATAATCCATGAAATTAAGCGCCTGGCGGACCTTCTGGCGGTAGGTATGCATGGTGTAGCTGTCTTTGGGTACGGCGTCCCATTTGTTGACCGCCACCACCACACTCTTCCACTTATCGAGCACCATGCCGGCGATATGGGCGTCCTGGGCTGTGGGACCCTCGGTGGCGTCAAGCAGCAGGATCACCACATCGGCGCGCTCAATGGCCCGCAGAGCGCGCAGCACGGAATACTTCTCCACGCCGGGTTCGATGCGCCCTCGGCGGCGTATCCCTGCGGTGTCGATCAGAGTGATGGTGTGGCCGTAATAGGTGAGGCGGGTATCCACCGCGTCGCGGGTGGTGCCTGGAATGGGCGAAACGATGGCGCGCTCTTCGCCCAGGATGCGATTGAGCAAGCTGGATTTGCCCACATTGGGCCGGCCGACGATGGCGATGCGCACACCCTCTTCTTCCTGCTCGGGCGGGGCCGGTGGGGCACCCATGAGTTCCACCAGGCGATCGAGCATGTCTCCGGTTCCGGTGCCGTGCAGGGCTGAGATGGGGATGGGATCGCCCAAGCCCAGGGCATAGAACTCCACAGCTTGGGCGCGTCGGGCTGGGGTTTCGCATTTGTTGACCACCAGCAAGATGGGCGGCCAGGGTTGTGCCTGGCGCTGGCGCTGTTGGCGGCGCAGGATCTCAGCCACCTCGCGATCGGCGGGCGTCAGGCCGCTTTCGCCGTCGACCATGAAAATCACCGCGTCGGCGTCGCGCACGGCCATTTCAGCCTGGGCCCGGATTTGGGGGATGAAATCGGCGGAGTCCTCGGAAAGCGGGGCTGCGCTGCCGGGCTTGGTCGGATCGATTCCGCCGGTGTCCACAATGTCAAAAATCAGCCCGGCCCATTCGGCCTCGGCCACCAGGCGATCACGGGTCGTCCCGGGGCGGTCGTCAACGACGGCCAGGCGCTGGCCGGCCAGGCGGTTGAAGAGCGTCGATTTGCCCACGTTGGGGCGCCCTACCAGGGCCACGATCGGTCGCGACATGCTTCCGCCTCAGGGGGCTGGGATGCTGCTGGCGGGGCGGATCGTGACCTCAACAGTGGAAGGCAAGGTTTCGGCTGTCACCTCCACCTGGGGGACAATCACCTCAGGCGTGACCGTGTGGACCCCCTCGTCCAAATCCACCAAGTTGAGTACAACCAGCACATCCTCCGGCTTGAGCTCCTCCAGGGTCGCCAGGGGGCCGGTGAGGAAGACGGTAACCGTGTTGGGGGAGGCCTGGGCCTCTAGGCCCGGCGCCAGCCCCTGGATCTGGACGGGCATGATGAGCGTAATGGAGTTGGTGATGGCGGTGATGCTCACCCGCACAAGGACGGTTTGGGTGCCGACCAGGGAGAAGCCCTCGGGCAGGTCAAGCAAAGCGCGTCGCTCGATGGTTTCTCGCGCGCCGGTCAGGTCGATGGCCTCGGTCTCAACAAAGCCCGGCAGGGTATCCAGGGCGCGGGGATCGGTCGAGGTGACGATCACCTGATCGGGAACCACCTGGATGCTGTTGATGCGGAAGCCGTATTCAGGGGTACCTTCGATGCGGGGGATGACCGAGACCAGGCGATAGCGGTCGCCTTGTTCAACAGCAATTTGCACCCGCAGCCGCTCCGGCTCAAGGTGCACATCCTCCACAGCCTCGTCGAAGGCGTCCACCGGAGTAAGGGTCACTTCGGTATCCACAGCGGCCCGCGCGCCGCTGATTTCCACAAGGGCGAGCGCCTGGCGAACGAGCGTGACGCGCGACTCGGGGCCGCTGACGATGACCTGAAGAGGCTGGTATTGAGGGGCAGCGGCGTCGAACCCCAGTGCGGGTTCGCCAATCACCTGGACCGTCACGGGGATCTCTTTGCTCACCAGCGGTTCAATGGTCACACGGATTGAGGGCGGGTCCACCTGGGTGATGCGCACGGGCTTGAGGTTTACTTGGGGCTGCAGGGGGATCGTATACCCGCCGGGCTCCAGTTGGCTCAGGTCCACTTGAAGCTCGATATCGTGGGCCGTGAGTTGAGCCCAAACGGATTCGGGGGCGCGCAAGGTGATCTGGGCCGTTTTGGGCGGCTCGCCCAGCAAGACCAGCCCTGTGCGCGGCGGGATGTATTGGATGGGGATGGACTGCTCAAAGGTGCGCTCGATGGTGGGATCTTCGGTGGTCACAGCCGCCACCCACACGGTGAAGGAGAGAAGGAAGGAGAGCAGGACGGAGCCTTTATTTTCCCAGAGCCAGCGCAGGATAGGCATNCGGANAGAACCTCNGCTTAGGCTTTTTGCGTCTGGAGCCTGGCCAGGANGCGGGCCAGCCAGCGCGGCATTTGCTCNCCTGCGCGCGGGCGGAAGAATGCGCTCAGGATATTGCGCAGTCGCCCAGGATCCAGGCGCCGGATCATGCGCCCGTTGTGGGTGACNGAGATGTCGCCCGTCTCCTCGGAGACCACCACGGAGACGGCATCGCTGACCTCGCTGATGCCCAGGGCGGCGCGGTGGCGCAGTCCCATCTGGCGTTCTGGGGAGCGCGAGAGCGTGCCGCTGGCGGAGAGGGGCATCACGCAAGCCGCGGCCAAGACGCGGTTGTCGCGAATGATCACCGCGCCGTCATGCAGGGGGGTATTGATGTAAAAGATTTGCAATAGCAGCTCGGTGCTTAGCAGGGCGTCCAGCGGCACCCCTGTCTCCGCGTATTCGTCCAGGGGGGTGGAGCGCTCGATGACGATCAAGGCCCCGTAGAGCTGGTCTGAAAGCCGGTCGGCGGCGCTGACAACGATATCCACCATCTGGTCGATCTTAGAGACCTCAGGGCCCATGGTCAGCAAACTGCCGGCCCGCCCCAGACGCTCCAGGGCTCGACGGATCTCGGGGGCGAAGATAACAGGGATGGCGATCAGCAGGGGCGGCACGGCGGTGCGCACCAGCCAGGAGAAGGCGATCAGCCGGAAGCGCACCAAACTGGTCACCCCAGAAATGAGGATGATGAGCAAAATCATGCCGCGCATGATGACCACGGCCTGGGTGCCGCGCAGGATGCTGAGCAGGAAGGCGAAAACCATGGTGACCAGGAGCAGATCTACCACAGTCAGCCAGTCAAAACGCTGGAGGAGGAAGAGGAATTCGTCGATCAGGTTGCTCACTGCAGCATTCCAATGAGGGGGCGGCCCCAGTTCATAAGCTCGCCTCTAAATTGCGCAGCAACTGGCGATAGCCCTCTATGTCCGGCGGGTCCATTTTAATGATGGTGCGAATGGTCTGGATGGCCTCCCGCACCTGGCCCGCGTCAAGCTGGATTTCCCCCAGGGCATCGTACTGGGCGATGGCGTCCGCCTTGCGGCCGACAGCCCGATAGGCCTCCGCCAGGCGCGCGTGGAGCAATTGGCGTCCAGGGTATTCACGGGTCAGGTCTTCGAGCAAGGACAGGATTTCGCCGCCGCGCCCCAGACGGACCAGATACTGCAGGTGATCGTCCAGCGCTTTGGAGGCTTCCTGATCCTGGCCCAAACGCAGGTTCAAGTCAATGACCTTCTTGCGCGCTTCTTCGTCCGAGGGGTCCAGAGCGCAGATCTGGCGGAAAGAACTGAGGGCCTTGCGCCAATCCAGCCGCGAGAGATCGAGCTCGCCCATTTCGCGCAAGATGCGAATGAGCAGGCGCCGGTCCACGGCGTTGAGCTGGGCCAGTTCGAGGGCCGCGGCGAGGGTTTTGCGCGCTTCGTCCAGTTCGGCCATTTGCTGGTAAAGCTCGGCCAGCTCCATGTATTGCTGCAAGGCTTCATCCACGCGGTCCTGTTGGGCCAGCATATCGATCAGCCGCTTGCGGGCCTGGATGTTGATGGGGGAGAGATGCAGCATGCGTGTGTAAATCTTGGTGGCCTGGATGCTTTCACCGCGCACCCGATGGGTTTCAGCGATCATGGCCAGTTTGGTCAGGCCTTGCTCTTTGCGCCCGGTCTTGAGCAGGATGTCGGCGATGCGCAGGTGTAATCCCAGGTAATCCGGCGCGAACTCCAGCGCCAAGAGGGCCTCTTCCATGGCAGAGGTATAGAGCTTGCGGGAACTCAACTCATCGATGCGTTCCAGGGCCTGGACCACCCGGTCGGTGCGTCCCAGGGCGAGCATTTCGGCGATGGGGATCACCGAGGGGCCCTCGGCCTGGCTTTGCAATTGTTGGCGGGCGGCGCGCACACGCCGCAGCCATTCCGGGCCGGTGAGGAAATTGAGAGTATTTTCGACCAGTTGGGAGAGTGCTTTCTCGTCTCCCTGGGTTTGCGAGGCCATGATGGTGTCATACAGCTCGTTGAGTTGAGCGGATTGGGTCTCGCTGACCGACATGGTGTCGGCCAAGCGCAATGCCTGAAGCAGGTGGCGGGCGGCCTCGGCCAGTTCGCCCTCGGCGCGCAATATGCGTCCCAGCGCCAGGTTGGCCCCTAGCGAGAGCTCAGGATGGCCGATGGCGGCCATCAAATGCTGCCGCGCAGCCTCGTAATCGTTCATGTCTTTCATGAGCAGACCGAGGACGTAATGCGCGGCGGGGTGGTCGAGCCCGTTATCGATGGCCCGCTCGAACTCCTTGGCTGCCTGGCGAGTGTTGCCGCGTGTGTGCATATCGATGGCCTGGCCAAGGATTTGGTATTTAAGGGCCTTGCTGACCGTCTTGCCCAATTTGCCCAGGCGCTCCGACATGCTCAAACCGCTATGGGCAGGGCTGGCCTCCTCTTCCTCCTCTTCCAAAGCCTCGTCAAAGAGGATCGCGGCCAGCATGCTGAGGGCCTGGCGTTTGGCCGCCAGCTCGGGATCCTCGGGCTCGTTATCCCGCTCGAAGGGAAGGGGCGTGGTGTCCGATTGCAGGAAGGTCTGCACCTGGGCCATGCGCAGCGGGCCAGTGCGCTCGCGCGGAGGGGAGGGCGGTGGTAAAGGCTTCCCCTGGCGCAAGGCGCGCAGGGCGCTGCGGGCCTCGGCATCCGCGGGCTGCAGGCGCAAGGCCATTTGGGCCGCCTCCAGGGCGCGTTCGGTCTTGCCATTGCGGTGCAGAATAGAAGCCACCGCCAGGTACTCGTGAGCCGCGTCCCGCTTGCGGCCCAGGCGCTCGTAGGTCAACGCCAACCGAGAACGGACGGCCAAGTTGTCGGGTGCCAGGCGGGCGCTGTGGCACCAATTCTCGATGGCTTTGTCCGCGTTGCGCTGGCGCACGTAGAGGTCGGCCGCAGCCTCACGCTGCTCAATGGCCTCATGCCTGCGATCCAACTTCTCATAAAGTTCTGCGCATCGCTCAGCGGGGATGGGGTTGTCGGGCGCGGCTTTGCGGGCGCGCTCATAGACCTTGAGGGCCTCTTTGAGATGGCCGGTTTCCACCAGGGCCAGGCCCAGGCTGATCAGGGCGTTGGCGTCATCAGGGAATTCGGCGAGCGCCTTGCGATAATATTCGATGGCCCGGTCCCATCGCATTTCCCAGGCCGCCGAATGGCCGAGGCGCATTGATTCGTCAAAAAGGTCTTGTCTACCGGTCATATCCCTGTCATCTCACCGCACTGGGGAGGCGAGGCGAGTATAGCACAACTTGCCCCCAGGCGCTCTTTCGCAGGGCTTCCCGGCGCCTGAAATTGAGGCCATCCGCTCCCCCGGACGATCGGCCTATAGGCGCCTCAATGGGCCATGGGCGAGGGCCTTGAAGAGAGCCCATGGCTCGCACATGGGGTGCTGCTAATCAGCCTCTATGGGCTCCATTTGGGCCCAGTTGGGCCCTGCGCTGGCGTCGGCCTTGAGAGGCACTTTGAGCTGCGCAGCATTTTCCATCACCTGGCGCACCAATTGGGCCGTGCGCGACAATTCGTCTTGGGGACATTCAAGGACCAACTCGTCATGCACCTGGAGCAGCATGCGGGCGCCCAGCTTCTCCCGGCGCAGGCTTTCCGCCAGACGGATCATGGCAATCTTGATGATGTCGGCCGCGGTTCCCTGAATGGGCGCGTTGACCGCCTCTCGCTCAGCCCGTGCGCGGGCTTGCTCGGAGACGCGCGCGCCGGGCAACAACTGGGGGAAATAGCGGCGGCGGCCGAAAAGGGTCTCCACATAGCCCTTTTGCGCGGCCTTGCGGCGGGTGGTTTCCAGATAGCGCTTCACCCCAGGGAAACGTTCGAAATAGGTCCGCACGAATTGTTCCGCCTCGGCCAGGGTCAGGTCGGTGGTGCGGGTCAGGCCGAAGGGGCTCATGCCGTAGATCAGGCCGAAGTTGACCGCTTTGGCCCGGCGGCGCATGGCCGGTGTGACCTCCTGGGGCCGAATCCCGAAGACCGCGGCGGCGGTGGCTGCGTGGATGTCCTGGCCCTCGCGGAATGCCTGGATCATCGCCTTGTCGCCGGCCATATGGGCGACGATGCGCAGCTCAATTTGCGAGTAATCCACGCCGAGCAGCATGTGGCCCTGGGCGGCTCGGAAGGCGCGCCGGATACGCCGGCCAATCTCAGTTCGGATGGGGATGTTTTGCAGGTTGGGATCCGAGGAGGCGATGCGGCCAGTGACGGAGCCGGTCTGGTTGTAGGAGGTATGGATGCGCCCTGTGTCGGGGTTGACCTGCTCCAGCAGGGCATCTGCGTAGGTGGATTTAAGCTTGGCGATCTCACGTTGCTCCAGGATCAGNGAGACNACGGGATGGGCCTGGCGCAGCTGCTCCAGCACGCCNGCCGCGGTCGAGTATTGGCCGGAGGCTGTCTTGCGGGTGCGGTCGGGCGGCTTCAAACCCAGCTCCTGGAAAAGCACTTGTGAGAGCTGACGAGTGGAGTTGATGTTGAAGGGGTGGCCAACCAGCTCGTAGATGCGGCCTTCGATTTCCTCCAGGCGAGCGGCCAACTCCTGGCTGAATTGCTGCAGGAAGGCCATGTCCATGAGGATGCCGGTCATCTCCATCTCGGCCAACACGGGAACCAGGGGCATTTCCATATCGTGGAACAGGGAAAGCTGGTCTTTTTCCTTGAGCTCATTTTCCAATTGCGGTTTTAGCTGCAGGCAAATGCGGGCGTCGGCGGCGGCGTAAGGCGCCACCTCCTGGACGGCCACGTCGGCCATGGAGCGCTGGTTCCGCCCGCGACCGATGAGTTCCTCGATGGTGGTCATCTCGATCCCCAGGCGCACCCAGGCCAGGTTCTTCAGGCCCAGGTTGCGGGAGGCCGGGTCACAGAGCCATTCGGCGATCATGGTGTCAAAAGCCAGGGGGGCGGGAGGCAAGCCCAGACGGGCGAGGACGATGTAGTCATATTTAAGATTGTGTCCGACCTTGGGCAATTTGGGATCCTGCAGCGCTTTGGCCAGGCTGGCGAGCACCTGCTGCAAGGGCAATTGGGGGCTTCCAGCCAGGTCGGGGTTATGGCCCAGTGGGATGTAATAGGCGTCCTCAAGGGAGCGGGCAAGGGAGATACCCACCAGGCGCGCCTGCATGGCGGAGGTGCTGGTCGTTTCCACATCGAAGGCCACCTGCTCGGCGGAGGCCAGGCGCTCCAGCAGCCGGTCCAGAGCAGTCTGATCGCTGACGATTTCGTAGGGCGCTTCGGTCGGCGATTCCTTAGGCGCCGTGGAGATGAAGAGGCTGAGCTGCTTGCCACCCTCTTCTGCGCCTGCCAGCGGCAGGCGGTCAAGCAAGGACCGGAATTC
>Ga0180881_1321_pt1 | contig 11496 bp, 9 predicted proteins | sample Deesub1362A_J573_FD_124314 | JGI IMG/M metagenome (GOLD analysis project Ga0180881, IMG submission 124314) | Anaerolineales bacterium JdFR-61 | reverse complement strand
TACCACCACCGCGCTGGCCCGATCTTTGAAAGAGGCCGTGGGATTGCGGCCGTCGTCTTTGATCCACAGCGCCCCCAGGCCCAGTTCGCGCGCCAGGTCATCCCGCCTGAAGCAGGGGGTCCACCCCACCGCGCGCAGCGGGGTTCCCCCCAGCCCCGGGTCCTCCACAGGGAGCAAGGGCAGGTAGCGCCAGATGGAGAATTCATCGCTCTGGGCGAGGCGGCGCGGGGAGAGGGAGCTGCCTATGGCATGGTAGTCCAGCAGCACGTCCAGATTGCCGCCATCTCGAGGGCATGTATAGGTGACCGCCCCGGGAGCGTACTCCTCCCCGCAGAGCGAGCACTTGTAGCCGCTAAATCCGCTCATCGCTCTTCCCGCGAATAGGGCTGCATCAGGGCCGCCGGGACGCCGATGCGGCGTCGGAAGGCCCGCTCCGAGATCAGCCAAAGGACCAGGATGGTGAGCACGAAAGGCAGCATGTTGAGCACGTTGGAAGGGATGCCCAGGGGTTGGAGGCGGAATTGGAGCACCCGCACGCCGCCGAAGAGATAGGCCCCCGCCATGGCCCGCAGCGGGTCCCACATGGAGAAAATGGTCAGGGCGATCACGATCCACCCCGCCCCGGCTGTCATCCCCTCAATCCAGGCCGGAGAATAGGCCACCGAAAGGAAGGAACCTCCCAGGCCAGCCATCAGCCCGCCGAAGACCACAGCCAGATAGCGCACACGGATGACATTGACGCCCATCGCGTCCGCGGCTGCAGGATTTTCTCCCACCGATCGCAGGGTGATCCCCCAGTGAGTCTTCTGCAACACGAACCACAGGACGAAGGCCAAGGCGATGGAGAGGTAGACCAGGACGTTGAATTGGAAGAGCATCGGCCCCAGGATGGGCAGATCGCTCAACACGGGGATGTTCAACTGGGTAAGACGGCCGTCCAGCGGAAGGCCGATAAAGCGCTTGCCGAGCATACCGCTGATACCCAGCCCCAGCATGGTGATGGCCAGGCCGGAGACCACCTGGTTGACCCGTAAGGTGATGGCGGCGAAGGCGTGGATCAGGGCCATCAACCCGCCAGCCAGCGCGGCGGCCACCACCCCCAAGAAGGCGTTGTCGGTCACCATGGTGACCGAGAATCCGGTCACCGAACCCATGATCATCATGCCCTCGACGCCCAGGTTGAGCACCCCGGAGCGTTCGGCGTAGATCTCGCCCAGAGTCCCGTACAGCAGCGCCGTACCGGCGGGAATTGCCAAAGAGACCACTGAGACGATGAATTCGATCATCCCCGCACCTCCAGCCGCACGCGATATTGGCTGAACAACTCGCCGGCGATGACAAAGAGCAAGATCACGCCGTTGAAGATATTAATGGTGGCCGAGGGCAGGTTCAGAGCCACCTGAATGGCGTCCCCGCCCACCAGCAGGCCGCCCAGCAAGAAAGCCGAGACAATGGAGGCCAGCGGATTCAGCCGCGCCAGCCAGGCGACGATGATCCCCGTAAAGCCGTAGCCGGGCGATATGCCCTCCGGCGGGCTCAGGCGGGCATGGATGCCTGCCACTTCGCCGACCCCGGCGATGCCGGCTAACCCCCCGCTCAGGATCAGCACCATGACCACAATGCGTCCGGTGTTGATCCCGGCATAGCGCGCGGCGGGCGGATTTTCGCCCGCCACACGGATCTCATAGCCCTGCTTGGTGCGCTCAAGGAGGATATACAGCAGCAGCGCGGCCACAAAGGCCAGCAGGAGGGTGGGATAGTGGATCCGGGTCGCGCCGATCAGGGGGAGCTGGGCCGCGTCGGAGAAGGGCGCGGAGTAAGGAAAGCCGCGCTCCTCCGGCCCGCGCCAGGGCCCATAGACGAAGTAGCGGACCACATCATAGGCGATATAGACCATCATCAGGGTGGTGAGCACCTCATCCACCCGGAAACGCGCCTTGAGGATGGCCGGGATGAGGGCCCAAAGGGCGCCGCCCAGGAAGCCAGCCAAGAACATGGCGGGCAAGATCATCTGGCGCGGCATGTCGGGGAAATAGAGGGCAACTCCCCCACCCATCAAGGCGCCGACGAGCAACTGGCCCTCGGCGCCGATGTTGTAAACCCGAGCCCGGAAGGCCAGGGCCAGCCCCGCGCCGACAAGCATCAACGGAATGGACTTGGCCAGGGTCTCGCCCAGGCCGTAAAGGGAGCCAAAGCCGCCCTGAAAGATGCGCTGGAAGGCATAGAGGGGGCTCACCCCGAGCATCAAGAACAGCATGGCGATGGCCAGCAGGGACAAGAGGAGCGACACAGCCAGGGACAAGACCAGCATGTAGCGCGGCATGTGCAGCCGGCGCTCTAAGCGGATGCGCGGTAGTCTCATGCCCATGCCTCCATCGGAATGCGATGTGCACCAGCCATCATCAACCCAATCTCCTCCAATTCAGCATCTTCGCTGCGAACCACGCCCATGATCTCGCCCTCGTAGATCACAGCAATGCGGTCACTCAAGGTCATGATTTCTTCCAGGGCTTCGGATATCATCAACACCGCCCTGCCCTGGGTTCGTTGCTCCAGGAGCAATTGCCAGATGGTCTCGGTGGCGCCCACGTCCAGGCCGCTGGTGGGGTGGGCGGCGACCAGCAAGACCGGGTTGGCCGAGAGCTCCCGCGCCAGCAGGGCGCGCTGAATATTTCCGCCGGAAAGCAGCTTCAGCGGCGTCCAGGGGTCCGGGGTGGCGATGGAATATTCGGCGATCAGCCGTTCGGCGTATTGGCCAACAGCCTGACGGTCCAGGAAGGGCCCTTTGCTGATGGGCGGGTAGCGGTAGTTCTTGAGGATCATATTCTCGGCCACGCTCATGGTGGGGATCAAGGCGGTGAACCGCTCGCCAGGGACGCAGGCCAGCCTGGCGTCAATGCGCTCGCGCGGCGAGAGATGGGTGATCTCCCGACCCTGCAGATAGACTTGGCCCCCTGTGCTCTTGCGCAGGCCAATCAGGGTCTCCACAAGCTCCCGCTGCCCATTGCCGGCCACCCCGGCCAAGCCCAGGATTTCGCCGGCCCGCACGTTGAGGCTGATGCCGCGTAAGGCGGGCAGCTCTCGATCGTCGAGGGCTTGCAGATCATCAATTTGCAAGACCACCTCACCCACGGGGGCCTTTTCTTTGCTCAGGCGGAAGAGCACTTCCCTGCCGACCATCAGACGCGCCAGCTCTCGCTCGTTCGTCTCGGCCGTCTTCAAGGAGGCGATCACCTTGCCCTCCCGCAAGACAGTCACCCGATCGCTGACCGCGGTCACCTCGTCCAGCTTGTGGGTGATGAAAATGATGGTCTTGCCTTCCTCGGTCATGCGATGCAGTGTCTTGAGCAGCTCCTCAATCTCCCCGGGGGTGAGCATCGAGGTGGGCTCATCCAGGATCATGATCTCGGCGCCCCGCAAGAGCACCTTGAGNATCTCAACCCTCTGCTGCTCGCCAGCCGAGAGTTGCCATATGCGGGCCTCGGGATCCACCTCCAGGTTGTAGCGCGCGGCCAGTTCTTTTACCCGGCGGCGGGCCTCGCGCTCATTGAAGACAAATCCGTCCCCCAGGCCCAGGACAATGTTCTCCGCCACGCTGTGGGTCTCCACCAGGCGGAATTGCTGGTGGATCATCCCAATGCCCAGGCGGATGGCATCCTGGGGGGAATGGATCTCTGCGCGCTTTCCATGCAGATAGATTTCCCCTTCGTCGGGGTGATAAATGCCGTAAAGGATGTTCATCAGGGTGGTCTTGCCGGCCCCGTTTTCCCCCAGCAAAGCATGGATCTCGCCCGGCATGACCTCAAAATCGATGCCGTCGTTGGCCACAACACCTGGGAAGCGCTTGACGATCCCGCGCATGGAAACGGCGGGTTGGGTTCCTTGTTCAAGCATAAGCTGCCTTTCGCACCGCGTTCGCTGAAAACACCAGATATGGAAGAGGGGAGAGCGGCCGGGAGACCGCCCTCCCCTGAGGGATTCACCCTATTTGGGCTCCCCGACCACGCCCTCGACGAACCAATCGATGGTCGTGATCTCGAAGTACGACAGGCGCTGATCCTCCATGATCCGCTCGGTGCCCGTCTGATCGTTGATCGGGCCCTCGAAGGGATCAAAGAGCACGGCGGGATCCTTCATCTGCTCCATGCGCTTGAAGACCAGGTCNTACACGCTGATCTCGCCCAGGANCGGATCCTCCACCATGACNGCCTTAAGATCGTCCTCGAATTCGGGGTTGATGGGCACGCCGAACTCGCCGCCCAATTCAACGGCCGCGGGGGCGCCCAGNTTCATGCCGCCGCTAAGCAGGCCCCAGTAATCCACGTTTTCCATGTTCTCCGTGGTGTAGATGCCCANGTAGATCTTGGTCAGGATGTCCTCGTAGATCACACCCCAGTTGACCAACTGACCGCTGATCATGGAATTGGGGCCGTATTGGGCCATGGGGCTGTAGTGGCCGAAGGTGTAGACCGGCTGGCCGCGCTCGGTGGTGTACTCCTCGCCCACCTGGACCACGGCAGGGCTGTCCTCGGTGAAGGCGAGCACATCCACGCCTTCGGCGACCATCGATTCAGCCGCCTCGCGCGCCTTGCCAGGATCGTACCAGGAGTAGAGCCAGCGCACGGAGACGGTGGCCTCGGGGTTGACCTCACGCACACCCAAGGTGAAGGCATTGATATGGCGGATCACCTCGGGGATGGGATGCGCAGCCACATACCCGACCTTGCCGCTCTGGGACAGCGCGCCGGCCATCAGGCCGTTCAGATAGTAGATCTGATAGAAGTCGGCCATCATGGTCGCCATGTTGGGCGCGCGCTTGAAGCCCGAGACATGGACGAAGAAGGTGTCGGGGTATTTTTGGGCCGCAGCCAGAGTGTCGTCCATGTAGCCGAAGGAGGTGGTGAAGATCACGTCGCATTTCTCTTCCACCACGAAGCGGTCGATGAAGCGGGCCGAGTCGGCCTCCGCCACGCTCTCGACGTATACGGTCTCCAGCCAATCGAACTTCTCGTCCACGAAGAGGCGGCCCTGATCATGGGCATGCGTCCACCCCAGGTCGCCAATGGGCCCGACGTAGATGTAGCACGCTTTGATCTTATCTTCCGCGGGCGCGACCTCCGGCACTTCAGCTTCGGCCTCTTCGTGCTCGTGCTCCTCAGCGACGGGCTCCTCCGCTGGGGGAGCCGCGCGGCCGCAAGCGGCAACAGCCAGCGCCAGGACCAGCAGAAGGGCAGTCAATCTCCACAACCTATGGTGCAGCATCTCTCACTCCTTTAATCTGGCTAAGCGGATCGCGTTCACTGGATGGTCTCGGGCAAACCGTGGTAGGGCCATTTGTCAGGGGATCATCACCTCCTTATGCGGTCTAGGCTCCATTATATATTTGGCTCAATCCTGGACAATCCGCGTCCCGCTTTTTCCTTCCACGGCGCGGGCGATGTTCTCAGGGTTGGTGATCAGCGCCTCCTTGCCGCCCGCCTCCAGGAAATCGATCACCGCCCTGATCTTGGGCTCCATGCTCCCCTTGCCAAAGTGGCCCTCACCAAGATAGCGTTTGGCCTCTGAAAGGGTCATCCTATCCAACCAAACCTGGTTCGGCTTGTTGAAGTTAAGGGCCACTTTTTCCACGGCGGTGGAAATGAGCAGCAGATCGGCGCCAATGCTGTTGGCCAGCAGGGCAGAGGCGAAGTCCTTGTCGATCACCGCCTCCACACCTTCCAGATTTCCCCTGCCATCCTCCACCACGGGAATGCCGCCCCCACCAACACAAATCACCACATACCCGCTATCGATCAAGTGGGCGATCACGTCGCGCTCGATGATTTGCTTCGGACGCGGCGAGGGGACCACCCGGCGCCAGCCGCGGCCGGCGTCCTCCACCACTACCCAGCCGCTCTCACGCGCCCGTTGCTGGGCGGTCTCTCGGTCCATGAAGGAGCCAATGGGTTTGCTGGGATTCTGGAAGGCCGGATCGCCACGATCCACCAACACCTGGGTGACCACGGTGGCAGCCTGTTTCAGCAGCCCGCGGCGCCGGAATTCATTGTAAAGGGCGCGCTGGAACATGTATCCGATGGCCCCTTGCGTGTCCGCGACGCATGAGTCCAGGGGTACCGGGTGCAACTCATGCAGCGCCAGCTCGGCGCGGCGCAGGATGAAGCCCACCTGCGGCCCGTTGCCATGGGTGATGACCACGTCCCAGCCCGCTTCGATCAGCTCGCTGATATGGGCCATGGATTGGGAGGCCGCGGCGTATTGATCGGGTATTGTTTTGTGGTCTTTGTCGCGAATGAGCGAGTTGCCGCCCACCGCGACGACCGCCACTCTCCTACCGTTCGCCATCGCCTTTCCGCTCCTCTCAGCGCATGGTGAGGGCCATGACGGCCTTCTGCACATGCAGGCGGTTCTCGGCCTCGTCAAAGACCACACTGTGCGGCCCGTCGATCACCCCATCGGTGACCTCAATGTTGCGGTCCGCGGGCAAGGGATGCATGTAAATGGCATCCTCCTTAGCCAGCGCCATCTTGGCCTCGTCGGTGATCCAATCCTTGTATTGGTCCTGAATGCGCTTGCCTTCCTGCGGATCCTGGGTGGTCATCAGCGGGCCCCATGACTTGGCGTAGACGATGTCGGCATCCTTGAAAGCTTCGCCCATGTCGTCGACCACCTCGAAGCCCGTGCCGTATTCCTTGGCCTGCTGGCGGGCTTGCTCCATCACCTCAGGCATCAAGCCGAATTCCGGCGGATGGGCCAGCACCACATCCAGGCCGAAGCGCGGCATTTGCAGGATCAGGGACTGAGGCACAGACATGGGCTTGAGGTAAGAGGAGGCATAGGCCCATGAAACCACCATTTTCTGGCCTCGCAAGTCGCGCCCCTTCTTCTCGATGATAGTCATCAAATCGGCCAGGATTTGGAAGGGATGATAAATCTCACATTGCATGTTGAGCACCGGCACCCGCGAGGCTTCCGCCACCAGGTTAATGTAGCGGTTGCCGATCCCCCAGTCCACATGGCGGATGGCAATGCCGTCAAAGTAGCGACCGAAGATTTCCCCCATCTCCTTTTCCGTGTCGCCGTGGGATATCTGGGTTGTGCGCGATTCGATGAAGGCCGCATGGCCGCCTAATTGAGCCATACCGGCCTCAAAGGACCCCCGGGTTCGGGTGCTGGAGAAGAAGAACAGCATGGCCAGCACCTTGTCCCGCAGATAGGGGTGCGGCTCGCCCAGGGCCCGTTTGCGCTTCAGGTCGAATGCAACATCCAAAACCGTCTCGACTTCCTCACGCGAGAAGTCCAGATCACCAATTAGGTCTCGTCCTCGCAAATCCGTTTGCATAGTAAACCTCTTCAGAAATCTAAATTGCAGCCACAGGGGCCGGCGGCGGCGCCGGCCCCCGCTCGCTCCCGCTTATTCCATCGCCCCCAGCACCAACGCCAGCAGCGCCATGCGCATCACTACGCCATTGAAGGCCTCTATCCAGTAGCGGGACCAGCGAGTCTGGTCCACGTCCACCGGAATCTCGTCCATGCGCGGCAGGGAGTGGAGCAGGATGGCATCGGATTTGGCCTTGGTAGCCAGCAATTCGCGGGTGATCTTGTAGTTGGCGGGCGTCATGCCCACATCGCCGGCCCGCTCATCGCGCGGCTTGGTGTAATCAGGTTGCACCACCGGCTCGACCAGGATCACATCCGCCTCGCCGATGGCCTGCTCCACATGCTCCACCTCCCGGAAGTCCAGGCTCATTTCCTTGAGCTCGGCCTTGAATTCCTCGGTGAGCGCCATTTCCGGCGGGGAGACAAAGGTCACCGGGCAATCGAATTGGGTCAGGCCGTAGGCCAGGGAGTGCATGGTGCGCATGCGCATATCGCCAACCGCCAGCCAGCGCAGGCCATCCAAGCGGCCCTTTTCCTTATAGACGGTATACAGGTCCGTAAGAATCTGGGTGGGGTGCTCGCCCCAGCCATCACCGCCGTTGATCACCGGGATGGAGGCCCATTTGGCCGCCTCGTGGGGCGCGCCCTGCTGGAAATGGCGCATGACGATCACGTCGCCGTAAAACTCCAGCATCTTGACGGTGTCCTTGATGGACTCTTGATAAAAATCACCCGCGCGCGTCATCTTGGGGTCGGCAAAGCCGGTCACCTTACCGCCCAGGCGCAGCATGGCCGCCTCGTGGGCCATGCGCGTGCGCGTGCTGGGCTGGTAGAAAGCGGTCACCAGGGTCTTGTGGGCCAATAGGTCGCTGTTGCGCCGATCGTGAGCGATGGGCGCCAGGCGATCAGCCACCTCAAAGACACGGAAGTATTCCTCGCGCTCAAACCCTTTCAGCGAGAGAATATCACGACCCGCAAAGCTTCTCATCGTTTAACTCCTTGGTATGGATTGGGTGAAACCATGGGCTCTCTTCAGGGTGCTCCCTTTGAGCCGACACGCCGCAAGACATGGAAGCGAAAGATTCCCGGCAAGAAATAGCTATACGAATGGTCGATGGCTGCACCCTCCTTGGAAAAAAGATAGGCATCGAAGAGCAACAAGACATCGCCGCGCTGGATTTTCAACTGGCGGGCGACCTGCTGCGGCGCGGCCACCGCGGTGATTTCGGTGCGCGAATACCCCAGGGCCGGTTCTGCGCGTTCCAGTAGCAGATCCAACACGGAGCCGCGAAAGCCTTTGCGCAGGGCCCGCTTGGGAACCAACGAGGCACGAAGGACATCCACCAGGTACGCTACCGGGCGGCCGGAGGCCAGCATGGTGCGGGCAATTTCCACCACCTGCTCGCCCGGGGCGACTCCCAGAATTTCGGCCTCCTCCCCTTCAGGCGGCCGCTCGCGCACCTCCAGTTGGCCGACTTTAACTGCTAGACCTTTGCGCTCGGCCAGCACTTCCAGGCTTTCCAGGACTTCCAGCCCGGATTCGATGACCTGCGGTGGGCGGGTCACCACTGTGCCCACGCCCTGACGGCGCAGGATCCAGCCCCGCTCCTCGAAGGAACGCATGGCCTCCCGCAAGGTCGCACGCGAAACGCCCAAGCGTTTGGCCAGCGCCGGCTCAGAGGGCAAGTAGCTTCCGCTTTCCGTCTGCTGGAGAATCTTCTCCAATTCCTCAGCCACTTGCAGGTAGAGAGGTCTGCGCGTGTTCGCCGCTCGACGGCCCATTGGCTTCCTCAATTCCCCTCGATCACAGGGATAATCTGAAAGCGCTCCACGTCCACCAGGCCCAGATCGGAGATGCGCAGCTCGGGAATCACCACCAAGGCCAACAGGCTCAACTGCATATTGGCGTTGTTGAGCCTGCATCCGCACGCCCGCAAGCCCTCCAGCACCGAGCGCGCCTGGGCAGCCACCTCTTGGGCTGGCTGATCGGACATCAGCCCTGCGATGGGCAGATCGACCCGCCCGACAACCTGACCCTCGCGCACCACCACCTGGCCGCCCCCGGCGCGCGCCAGCTCGTTGGCCGCCAGGGCCATCTGCTCTTCGTCCGTCCCCACGACCAGCATATGATGTGAATCATGGGCCACGGTGGAGCCAACCGCGCAGGTCGCCGAAAAGCCAAAGCCTTGCACAAGCCCCACCTGGACGCCGCCCGTCCCCCGGTGGCGCTCCACCAGGGCCACCTTGGCCAAGTCGCGCTCCATGTCGGGCCGGATTTGGCCGTCCACGGCCCGCACAGGCACAACCAGGTGGCGCGTGGGAGCCTGGTTTTCAATGACACCAATCACATGGGCCCGGTATTCGCCGTCCCCAGGCGCTGGCAATGCGAAATCCTGGGCGCGCAATGGGCGGGCCAAGTGGACGGATTCCAGCGCCGCCGGGGGGTAGGCAAAATCCGGCTTGGGCACAACCATACGACCTTCCTGGGCCACGACCACCCCGCGGGCGATGACCGTGCGCACGGCCACAGCCTCCAGATCGTCCAGGATCAGGATGTCCGCGAAGCGTCCGGGGGCGATCTGGCCCACCTCACGCGCCACGCCGAAGTGCTCAGCGGTGTTGAGCGTCGCCATCTGGTAGGCGACGATGGCAGGCAGCCCTTGCTGAATGGCGTGCCGCACCACCCGGTCCATATGGCCCTCGTTGACCAGGGTTTCCGAGTGGGTGTCGTCGGTCACCAGGATGAAGTGGCGCGGGTCGAGGCCCTCTTCCGTGATCGCGCGCACCTGCGCCGCCACGTCATGCCACGCCGATCCGTAGCGCATCATCACCTTCATCCCCTGGCGGGCGCGGGCCAGGGCATCCTCCATACGCGTGCCCTCATGGTCATCCTCCGGCCCGCCGGCCACATAACCGTGAAACGGCCGTCCCAGGTCTGGGGAGGCGTAATGCCCGCCGATCACCTTTCCCGCCGCCCGGGCCGCGGCCATCTTGGCGTGCATGGTCTCATCGGCCATGTAGACGCCGGGGAAGTTCATCACCTCTCCCAGGCCGATCACGCGCGGGAATTCCAGGGCCTCCCCGATCTCCTGCGGGCCCAAGGTTGCGCCCGGGGTCTCCAAACCGGGAGCCGAAGGGACACAGGAGGGCACCTGCACCCAGACATGAATGGGCTGGGCAGCCGCTTCCTCGGCCATCAGCCTGACCCCCTCGAGGCCCATCACGTTGGCGATTTCATGGGGGTCGATGAACATGCCTGTGGTGCCATGGGGAGCCACCGCGCGCACAAATCCCGTCACGGTGAGCATGCCCGACTCCACATGCATGTGCCCATCCAGCAGACCAGGCGCCAAATAGGCGCCTCGGGCCTCGATCACTTCGGTCGTCTCTCCGATGGTATGGCGGGCGTCGGGGCCCACATAGGCAATCCGCCCCTGGCTGATGGCGATGTCCATGTCATCCAGGATTTCCGCCGATTGGACACAAACCCAGCGCCCTCCCCGCAGCACCATGTCCGCCGGCTTGCGGCCCATGGCCACGTCCACCAGACCGCGCGAGACGGAACTGAATTGCCCGGATTGCATGCTTCCCCTCCCTTCAGCCGCCGGCCTGCCTCAGAATGGCTTCCCCTCAATCCCGTCGGCGCTAATTTTTCCCTCGCCTCAGCCGGGGGACGGATCTCCGGCATCCCGGTCGCCCTCGATCCACGGATAGGGCCTGCGGCCGCTCAGGTGGCCGGCGAGGGGTTGGCCGTCNCCTACCTGCTCGAAGTGCCCAAAGTTTAGCATCCAGGCCCGGCTGCGTCAATTGTCAGACAACATGGTCACGCTGTGACGAATGTTAACCGCCCAGGTGCTGGGGAAAAGGCAGTTCGGTGGGCCACGCGGCCGCCCACCGAACCCTCCTGCAAGGTTGTTTGGAGAAAGTGATCTAAGCTTGCTGCAACGCCGCTCGCTGCGCTGCGCGCAGGGTATTGCGCAGCAGACCGGCGATGGTCATCGGACCCACGCCTCCGGGGACGGGGGTGATGGCTCCAGCCACCTCTTTGGCCTCCTCAAAGGCCACATCCCCGACCAGGCGATAACCGCGCGGCGCTTGCGGGTCCTCCACCCGGTTGAC
>Ga0180881_1054_pt1 | contig 11513 bp, 10 predicted proteins | sample Deesub1362A_J573_FD_124314 | JGI IMG/M metagenome (GOLD analysis project Ga0180881, IMG submission 124314) | Anaerolineales bacterium JdFR-61 | reverse complement strand
AAAAGCAGCCAGCTGCCTTGGGGAGGGGGCAGTATGTCCCCATACTCCCGTTATTCAACAGTCTCATTTTCGGGGGGGGGTTGCTTGACAGACCCGGGGATTGGGTATATTATTTCAATGAATAAAGTATCCTGGGGTGCATTTTGAGCGCTGTGCGCAAGGGAAACCGCGACCTGATGCGCGAGATCAACCGCAACCTGGTGCTTAATCTGATTAAGCGCCGCGGGCCGGTCTCGCGCGTCGAGCTGGCGCGGCTTTCTGGTTTAAGTCCGGCCACCATCTCGGGAATCATCGGCGACTTTATCCGCAGCGGCCTGGTCCAGGAGATGGGGCAAGGCCAATCCACCGGTGGACGGCGGCCGGTGATGCTGCGCCTCAATCACAAAGCGGGGTTCGTCGTCGGCGCAAAGCTGATGGAGCATGCCATCGTCACCGCGGTGACCGATCTGGACGCCAACGTGCTCCATCACCAGCTATGGCCCTTGGAGGTTGGCGCAGGGCAGGCAGCGGATCCGGGGAGGCTGATCGATCGGCTGATCCTAGCCATCGAGCGCACCATCGTCCACCAGGGTGTGGCGCGGGCACAGCTCCTGGGCATCGGGGTGGGCATGGCGGGGTTGGTGGACGCGGTGAAGGGGGTCAGCCGCTACTCGCCCTTCTTCGGATGGCAGGATGTGCAAATCGCCGCACCCCTCCAAGAGCACTTCCAACTTCCCGTCTACCTGGAAAATGATGTCAACACCCTCACCATCGCTGAGCAGTGGTTCGGATATGGCCAGGGTGTGGAACACTTCGTGGTGGTCACTGTGGGCCGTGGCATCGGCGCGGGGATCGTGTTGAACGGCCAGTTCTATAGGGGGGCCCTGGGCGGCGCCGGGGAGGTCGGGCATATGAAACTGCAGCCCCGCGGACCGCGCTGCGATTGCGGGGCGCATGGCTGTTTGGAAGCCCTGGCTTCCGACACGGCCATCCTGCGCCAGGCGAAAGAAGCTGTGGCTGCAGGGAGGGCCACCGCCCTGGCTGAGGTGGAAGCGCTAACCCTGGAGGCGGTGCGGCAGGCGGCCGAGGGGGGTGATCGGCTCGCCCGGCGCTTGCTGGCGGAAGCCGGTCGCTGGCTGGGGCTGGGGATCGCCAACCTGGTCAACCTGCTCAACCCGCAACTGGTGATCGTCGGCGGGGAGGGCGTCCGGGCGGGCGAAATGCGCCTGGCGCCCATGCGCGCGGCGATCAGCGAAAACGCGTTCCGCGGCCTGGCGGACCAGCTGGACATTGTGATCGAGCCCTCCGGGGATGTGACCTGGGCGCGCGGCGCCGCCTGTCTGGTCCTGGGCGAGCTCTTCAAGTCGCCGATGCACAGCGCACGCGCCGGGGGCTGGGTGACCAACATGGCATGAGGGCCTCTCTTTTTGGGCCCAGTTGTTTTAGTGACTGAAGATAGTGGCGGGAGCGAGGTATGCAAGGCGACAAAGGGCTGCGCAAAGTGTTCTGGCTGGGGCTTTTCCTTCTGCCCAGTTTAGGCGGCCTGGCCCTCTTCACCCTGATCCCCATCCTGGCTTCCCTGGGGCTGACCCTTTTCCAGTGGGATCTGCTCACGCCGCCGCGTTTCGCCGGCCTGGGAAACTTCGCCCGCCTCCTGCGCGATGCGGCCTTCTGGCGTGCCCTGGGGCACACCCTAGTTTTCATCGCCGGGTATGTCCCCGCGGTGATGGCCATTGCCCTGGGCGTGGCCATCTTGCTCAACCAGCGTCTGCGGGGTCTGGCTTTCTTCCGGGCCGCGTTCTTCACCCCCGTGGTGTCCGCCTGGGTGGCGGTGGCCCTGCTGTGGATGTGGATCTTCAACCCCAAATTCGGTTTGGTGAACTACTTCCTGGGCCTCGTGGGCATCCAGGGGCCGGCATGGCTCTTCGATCCCTTCTGGGCGATGCCAGCCATCATTATCACCAGCGTGTGGAAGGACATCGGCTTTGTCATGGTGATGTTCCTGGCCGGTCTGCAGGGCATCCCGCAGGAATACTATGAGGCCGCCGCGCTGGATGGCGCCGGGCCCTGGAGACGCTTCCTGCACGTCACCCTACCCTTGCTCTCGCCGACCACCTTTTTCGCCCTGACCATCTCGCTGATCAACTCCTTCCAGGTGTTCGACCAGGTGTGGATTATGACCGGCGGGGGCCCCGCGGGGGCCACCAGTGTGCTGGTTCAGCAGATTGTCAACAACGCCTTTCGCTACGGCCGGATGGGTTACGCCGCGACCCAATCGTGGATCCTGTTCGCCCTGGTTTTCGCCACCACGCTGGTCCAGCTGCGCTTGCAGAGACGATGGGTGATCTATGACTACGGCTGAGGGACCCCCTGTGGTGAGGCGAAGCGGGTTGCCGGCAAGGGCGCGCCTCGCGACGTGGCGGCGGAAAGGCCTGCAGATGGTCCTTTATCTTCTGCTGGTCATTGGCGCGGCTTCCATGCTGGTGCCTTTCCTGTGGATGCTCTCCACCTCGCTTAAGCCCGATCAGTATGTGTTGAGCATGCCTCCCCAGTTGCTGCCCCGGCCGCTGACCCTTGCCAGCTACATCCGCCTGTTCGAGCTCTTTCCCATGGGGCGCATGTTCGCCAACAGCGTCATTGTGGCGGTGCTGACCACCCTGGGGCAGCTTTTCACCAGCTCCATGGCCGCCTATGCCTTTGCCCGCATCCGCTTCCGCGGCAGCGCTGCCCTCTTCCTCCTCTATCTGGCCACGTTAATGATCCCTTTTCAAGTGATCATCACGCCGCTGTTCATCCTGATGCGCTACCTGGGGTGGATTAACACCTACCAGGGTCTGATCCTGCCGGGCGTCTTCAGTGCCTTCGGCACCTTCTTGCTGCGCCAGTTCATCGCCACCATCCCGCGCGAGCTGGATGAGGCCGCCTTCATTGATGGCGCCTCTCACCTGGCGGTCTACTGGCACATCATCCTGCCGCTGACGCGGCCAGCTCTGGCCACGCTGGGGGTCTTCTCGTTCATGGCCTCTTGGAACGCGTTCCTGTGGCCTCTCTTCGTCGTTCGCGACCTGGAGCTGATGACCTTGCCGGTGGGGTTGGCCGTGTTGCATGGCCGTTGGCTGACGCAGTGGAACCTGGTTATGGCGGGCGCGGTGATCACCGTGGTCCCCATGTTGCTGGTCTATCTCCTGGCCCAGCGGCATTTCGTGCGCGGCGTTGTGCTCAGCGGGCTCAAAGGGTAGGCCCGGCGCACACGGAAAGGAGGCGTTCTGCAATCCACATTTCGGGCGAACTTCCAGCGCTTAGACGAACCCGTTCCTATCTTGAGGAGGAATACCGATGAAAAATCGATTTGTGACGCTTTCAGCTGTCATCCTGGCGGCCGCTCTTCTGGCGGCGGCCTGCGCGCCCGCGGCCAGCCCGCCGCCGGTGGTCGCCAAGGAGACGGTGATTGTGACCCAGCCGGTGGTGGTCACCGCCACGCCGGGGCCGACCGAGCCGCCCCAAGCGGTCACCATCACCTACTTCACCTTCTCCGCCGCGCCCGATCACCTGGAGCATCTGGACCAGATGATCAAGCTCTTTGAGGCCTCCCACCCTGGGATCAAAGTCGAGGTGGAGTCCGCACCCTGGGGGGAATACTTCACCAAACTGCAGACGCTCATCGCTGGCGGGCAGGCGCCGGATGTGTTTGAGCTCAACTACGAAAACTTCGTCAGCTTTGCGGCCAAAGGCGTGCTGCTCGATCTGAGCCCGCTCTCCCAGGCTGACCCCTCCTTCGACAGCCAGGTCTTCTATCCCCGGGCCTACCAGGCGTTCAACTACAACGGCATGCAGTTGGGGCTGCCGGAAACATTCTCCACCGTGGTCCTTTTCTACAACAAGGATCTCTTCGACGCCGCGGGCCTCGAATATCCGGGCGAGGATTGGACCTGGGAGGAGGCGGTGCGGGCGGCCAAGACGCTGACCACCGAGGAAGTCTGGGGGCTGTATTCCCCCATCCAGTTCTGGGAGTTTTACAAAAAGGCCGCCCAGAACAATTGCAGCTTCTTCAATGAGGACAAGACCGAGGTGACCATCAACGCCCCTGAGTGCGTGGAGGCCCTGGAGACCATGGTCAGCTTCATCGAAGAGGGCGTCATGCCCAGCGACGCCGACATGGGCGGCGTATCCGACGGAGAGCTGTTCAAGGCGGGCAAGATCGCCATGGACGTCACCGGGATCTGGATGTTCGCCGCCTTCCAGGATGCGCCCTTTACCTGGGATATCCAAGTCGAACCGGGCATGGCGCAGCATGCCACCCATTTCTTCGCCAACGCGGTCTCGGTCTTCGCCGCCACGCCGCACCCGCAAGAGTCTTGGGAATGGATCAAGTTCTTCACCAGCAGCCCGGAGATGGCTGCCATCCGGGTGGAGACGGGATGGGAGTTGCCGGCGCTCAACAACCCGGCTTACTTCGAGGATTACCTGAAACTGACGCCGCCGCAGAATCGGCAGGCAGTGTTCGACTCCCTGAAGTATGCCATTGTACCCCCGGTCATTGAGCGCCAGAACGAGATGCAGGATATCCTGAATCAGCTCCTGGATCAAGTTAAGCTGGGACAACTTACCCCGCAGGAGGCCCTGGACCTGGCCAAAGTGCAGATCGAGGCGTTGCTCAAGTAGCCGGCCGCGCCACCGACGTGGAGGGGCAATTCCTGCTTGCCTCTCCACGTCCTCTTTCGCAACCGACCACACGCCGAGGGATCCATGGACCTATATACGCGCAGCATTGAGGTGATCCTCCGCCACCAGGCGCGCAGTGGCGCCTATCTGGCCTCCCCCCATTTCCCCGTCTACGCCTACTGCTGGTTGCGGGATGGCAGCTTCATCGCCCATGCCATGGATCAGGTGGGCCAGCATCACAGCGCCAGGGCGTTCTTTCTGTGGGTGGATGGCACCCTGCGCCGCCACCAGGAGAAAGTCGCCAGGCTGCTGGAAGCGCTGGGCCGGGGGGAGCAACCGGCCGAGGGTGATTATCTGCACGCCCGCTATACCTTGCAGGGGGAGGAGGCCGAGGGGGAGTGGTGGAACTTCCAACTGGACGGATATGGCACCTGGTTGTGGGCGCTTCACGAGCATTGGAGAAGGACCCAGGACCAAGCGCTCTTGCGTGAGCTGAGCAGCAGCATCGCCCTGACCGCCCGCTACCTGGCCGCGCTGTGGCGCGTGCCCAACTATGATTGCTGGGAGGAATATCCGCAGTTCCTCAATCCCTATACCCTGGCCGCAGTCTATGCCGGCCTGCGGGCCGCCCAGGCCCTCGCCGACGCCCTGGGGGCGGACAGCCAAATGTGGGTCAAGACCGGGTTGCCCGAAACACTGCGGCGCTTTACTCTGAAATATGGAGTGAGTCAGGGGGTGCTGGTCAAACAATTTCCACCCCCCAACCTGGCAGAGGCGCCCTCCGGGGCCGAAACCCCAATGGTGGATGCCAGCTTGATCGCGGTGGCGGTTCCATATGGCCTGTTGCCGCTGGAAGACGCCCGCCTGCGGGCGACCGTGGCCCGCATCGAGTCCGATCTGCTATGCCCCGCCGGAGGGGTGCATCGCTATCTGGGCGATAGCTACTATGGCGGCGGAGAGTGGATCCTACTCAGCGCATGGTTGGGCTGGTACTATACCCGGGCTGGGGAAGATGCCAAGGCGCGCGCCCTGCTGCAGTGGGTCGAGCGCCAGGCGGACCGTGAGGGGTTTCTCCCTGAGCAGGTCTCGGAGCATCTGCTGGTGCCCGAGTGCTATGCCGAATGGGAGGCGCGCTGGGGTCCTGTGGCCAAGCCGCTCCTCTGGTCGCACGCCATGTACCTGATCCTGCGTCAAGCCCTGGCGAAGTCAGGTTGAGGGGCACAGGGAGGCGAGCGATGGCCATCCTGAGTGTAGAGCACGTGCCATGCGGAGATGAGCACCCCTATGAAAAGGGACCCCTGGAGCGCAGCCCGCGGGAGCCCCAGGCCGGCCAGCCGGTCAGGCTTGGCGCGGCCACCTCCCCCCCGGGCGTGGCCCAAACCCTGGGGGTCACCTGGACCGTGGAGGGCACGCAATTGGTGGGGGAGGCCCAAGGGCGTCAGGTGAGGGAGGATGGGGAGCGCTCCTACTGGGAGGTGGCCCTGCCCTCCTTCCCGGGGGGTGCGCGCGTCTCTTATCACCTGTGGGCCCGCGGCCAGGGCGCGCAGGCCGCGGCAGGGCCCTTCACCTTTTCGGTCTCCCAGTGGTGTGAGGTGGGGGAGGTGCTGGGCGCCAACCTTTCGCCCGAAAGCCTGGTGTTGGAATGCGCCACAGTGGGTGCGCCCGGGAGAACGCGGGTCACGCTGGAGCTGCGAGGGGAGGGGTGGCTGCATGTGACCCTGGCCTTCGCCCACGGCGGGGGGAGGCAGAGGGCTGCAGAGCGCAACCCGGGGGAGGGGTTGAACGAGAGGCCTGGTAGGAGGGATGCGCAGCCGCAAGAGGGGGATGACAGCTTCCAGGTGGATTTGGGGCCTTTCCGGCTGAAGATCGGGGGGAGCCCTTGCCGGCTCGAAATTGGGCGGCGGGACGGCGCGGCGGTGCTCAAGGAGGTCCGGCCAGCCGCCTGGCGCCTCGGCGCCGACGGGCGGGCACTGGAGCTGTGCCAGACCTTTGCCGCTCCCGCGGAGGAGGCTTTCTATGGCTTCGGCGAGCGCTTCAACGCCCTCGACCAGCGCGGCCATGAGCTCGATGTGCGCGTCTTCGACCAATATAAGAAGCAGGGCCTGCGCACCTATCTGCCCGTCCCCTTCTTCCTTTCCTCCAGGGGCTATGGCCTGTATCTCAACACCGCTCACCCGGTTGTCTACGACATGGCAGCCTCCCGGGGGGACCGCTGGTCCTATCGCGCTGGCCTGGGCGAAGAGGCGGCGCTGGAATATGACCTCTTCGTCCGTGATTCTGCGCGGGCGATCCTGGCCGATTTCACCCGCCTGACCGGAAAGCCGTCTCTCCCCCCGGTCTGGGCCTTTGGCCCATGGATGAGTGGCAATGAGTGGAACACCCAGGCCCGCGTGATGGAACAAGTGGCCGAAACCCTGCGCCATGAAATCCCGGTCACCGTGCTGGTGATTGAGGCTTGGAGCGATGAATCCACATTCTACATTTGGAATGATGCCCGCTATTCCCCCAAGCCGCCGCAGGAACCCTTTAAGTATGCCGATTTCGAGTTCCCCTGCCAGGGGAAATGGCCCGATCCAAAGGGGATGATTGAGACGCTCCACCGCCTGGGCATCCGGGTGCTGCTCTGGCAGATCCCGGTGATGAAAGCCCTGGAGGCCCCCCACCCGCAGCATGATGCCGACGAGGCCTACATGATCGCCCAAGGATTCTGTGTTGGCGAGCAAAATGGCGAGCCTTACCGGGTGCGCCCGCCCTGGTTCAAAGGTGGGGTGGTGCTCGACTTCAGCCATCCGCGGGCCGCGGCCTGGTGGCTGAGCAAGCGCGCCTATCTGCTGGAGGAGTTGGGTGTCGACGGCTTCAAGACCGATGGCGGCGAGCACCTCTGGGGGGAGGGGGTACGCCTTTTCGACGGCAGTCGCGGGGCCACGGCCGCGAACCGCTACCCGAATTACTATGTGGGCGCCTACCATGCCTTTGCGCGCCAGAAACGCGCTGGCCAGGCCATTACCTTCAGCCGCGCGGGCTTCACGGGATGCCAGGCCTATCCCTGTCACTGGGCGGGGGATGAGGATTCCACCTGGGAGGCCTTTCGGGCCTCCATCCTGGCGGGGCTGAACGCCGGGATTTCAGGGATCCCGTTCTGGGGTTGGGACCTGGCCGGTTTCAGCGGCGAAATCCCCACAGCGGAACTCTACCTGCGGGCCNCCGCNATGGCNGCGTTCTGCCCTATCATGCAGTATCATTCGGAATTCAACGACCATCGTTCGCCCTGCCGCGACCGCACGCCGTGGAACATCCAGGCTCGCAGCGGTGACTCGCAGGTGATTCCCGTCTTCCGCCACTTCGCCAACCTGCGGATGAATCTACTGCCCTACCTCTACAGCGAGGCCTGGAAAAGCAACCGCTCCGGAGTGCCTTTGATGCGGGCGATGCCCATTGAGGTCCCCGCGGACCCCGCGGTGCGCGATTTCCCCTACCAGTATCTGCTCGGCGAGGCGTTGCTGGTGGCGCCTGTGGTGGAGGAAGGGGTTTCGAGTTGGCCGGTCTATCTGCCCTCCGGCTGGTGGTTTGACCTGTGGACGGGGAAGGGCTTTCACGGGCCGAGGGTGGTCCACTGTGCCGTGCCCCGGGACATCATCCCCGTTTTCCTGCGGGCGGACGCCCTGCTGGCGCTCAACCTGGGGGACGAATTCTCCCTGGGGGATGCGGTGGGCAACGGGGTGACGGCCTATCGCAACTTGTGTTTCAGGGTTCATCCGCGCAGGGCCGCCCGGCACACCTGGTTCGACATGCTGCGGGCCGAGCCTGTCAGCATCGAGCAGCGTCCCGTCCCTGGGCATGGAGGGGTTGAGTTCACGGTAGAGCGCATGCGCCACCCCTATACGCTGATCATCCCCGGCCTGCCGCCGCGAGGGGTGAAGGTGAACGGCCGCGATCTGCGGGCGGCCGCGGGTCCCGGCGCTGCGCTCGCCCGCGAGGGGGGTGGCTGGGTCTACGATGAGGGGAAAGGCGCGGCCCTGATTGGCGTGGACTCCCACGCCAGGCAAAGAAAGATCGAAGTGCTGGGGCCCCGCGAGGCATAGCGCGCCCTGCTGGGCAGGGTAGCGGGCGCGGCGGGTGGGGATCCCCACGCCAGGCTGTGGCCGGCTCGCCATGAGGTTGGGGCGTTGTGAAGCGGCCTGCAGTCGAGGCCTACGGCGAGATCACCACCCGCGCGCCCTCTCCGCCATGCCCGGCGGCCAAACGCAGAGCCGCGTTGATCTGCGACAGCGGCAGCGCCTGCCCCACCGATTGGCCCAGCTCCACTTGCCCCTCCGCCACCAGTTTGATGACCTTCTCCAGGTCTGCGCGGTGGAAGCCCATGGAGCCCAGCATGGCGACTTCCAGGCCGACGAAGACCTGCAGCGGGGGTAACGTCACCCGCTCGGGCCCCACGCCCACCACCACCAGCCGGCCCCCGCGGCGCAAGGATTTCAACCCCTCGCTGACCGTCTCAGCGCGCCCGACGAACTCCAGCGCCAGGTCAACGCCCAGGCCGTCGGTGAGACCCCGGATCCTCCTGGCCACCTCACCCTCCCGGGCATCCAGCCCTTGGTCGGCACCCGCCTCCAATGCCCGTTCCAGCGCCTGGGGCGAGATGTCGACTGCCAAGATCTTCTTCGCACCGTAGTGCCGCGCCCAGACCACCCCGTGATGGCCAACCCCGCCGCAGCCGATGAGGGCGACGGTTTCACCGGCCCGCAAACCGCCGCGACACACAACGGCATGATAAGCGGTGGAGACGGCGTCGGTGAGGATGGCGCCGATCTCGAAGGGAATGCTCTCGGGGAGGGGGATCAGGGAGTCAGCGCGGGTCAATATATACTCGGCGAAGACGCCGTCGCGATGCACTCCCAGGATTTGTGTGCGCGGGCAAAGGGTTTCCTGCCCCGCCAGGCAATAGGCGCATTCGCCACATGGCACGTGGGGCATCAGGCATACGCGGTCGCCCGCGCTCCAGCCACTTACCTCCGGCCCCACGGTGGCAACGACGCCAGCGCCCTCGTGCCCCAGGGTGATCGGCTGCGTGGCAGTGGGAATCGTCCCCTCCAAGGCGATATGCAGGTCGGTCCCGCAGACTCCAGCCGCTTTCAGCGAGACCAGCACCTCGCCGGGACCAGGTTCAGGGTCGGGAACCGTCTCCACCTTGAGCGGTTGATCAACCCCATAAAAACGCGCGGCTTTCATGGTTCACACTCCTTTTCTAGGGCCCTCGATCAGCGGCCAAGCGCGACCGAGAGCCACATCGCGCAGGCGCGCATCCGGATGGACGGCCACCGGATGGCCCACCAGTTCCAAGACAGGGATGTCCATGAACGAATCGGTGTAGACATAAGAGGCCACCAGGTCGATCCCGTGACTGGCTGCAAAGCGGCGCAAGCGCGCCGCCTTGCCCTGCCCCACAGCCAACGGCGGGACAATACGCCCCAGATAGCGCCCATCCCGCTGGGCAAGGGGCGTCCCCACCGCGCCGTGGGCGCCGACCCGCGAGGCGACCACTTCGAGCAAAGGCTGGAATGTGCCGGAAAGCAGCACGATGCGACCTCCTTGCGCTCGATGGCGGGCAAGGGCATCGCCCATTTCTGGGCGCAGGTTGGGCAGAATCTGGTGGTTCGCGACCCAAAACCAGATCGCGCGGGCACGCTCCATGGGAACCCCGCGCATCAGCCAGGCCATGTTCCTGCGAGGGGGATATGGGTACATGCTGGAATCTCCCGCCCAAGGGTATTACGGAGCGGCGCCTGTGCTGGAGATCGGGGAGAGAACATCAGAGGGGTTGCGGGACATGATCTCCGCCGAGACCCTGCGGGCCATCAACCAGCGCGCCCGGGAGAACTTTCAATTGGTTGGCAAAGTGGTGAGGGCGGGGATGGAGGCCGGGATCTATCGCAAGGGTCTGAACCCCAGGAGAGTGGTGGACGTGCTGTGGTCCCTGCTGATGGGCCTTGTGCAACTGGTGGAAACGCGGCGCAACCTGGGGGTCCGGGCCGATATGCTGCCCAGGCTGCATCGGGAGGCCTTTGAGTGGATTGAGTGTGGGCTGCGTCAGGGCGCTGCGGGCTCGGCCGCTCCGCCGGGCGAGCGCTTGGGGGAAGGGCAGTCGGAGCGGGGGAAACCTTGAGCCTTTGTCCTTCTTAAAGGGGCGGGCGCGACCGCGGCCAAACCGCGGGGCTGGCCACCTGCCCCCTGTTCCCTGAACCTTACTTCGGCCGGGCGAAGACGGCTACGAAATAGCCTCCGTAGTCGCTGTCCGGGGAGTAGACATAGCCGATGGCGAATTCGGTGTACATGCTGTGTAGCAGGTTATTTCTATGGGGGGTGCTGTTCATCCACCAGTTGAAGGCGACCTCGGGGCCATCCACTGTGTTCCCCGTCGCGTAGTAGTTCTCCCCGATCCAGGACCAACTGTATCCCTGGGCCTCCACCCGGTCGCGCACGCTGGAGCCGTCTGATCCCGTGTGGCCGGTGAAATGGTTGCAGGCCATGTCCTGGGCGTGGGCCCGGGCGGCAGCCAGCAACTGGCTTTGCACGGCGTATGGGTGCAGGCCGCGGGAGATCCGCTCGTTGTTAATCAGATTCACCAGGCGGCGCTCGAAATCAAGATTCAGAATGATCTCGCATTGCGGCGTCGCCGTGGGTGTGGGTGTGGGGCCGGGAGCTGTGGGCGAGGGTTGGGCCGTCTGCGTGGGTGTGGCGGAAGGGCTGACCGTCGGGCTCGGCGAGGCCTGGGACACGGCTGTGGGCGTGGCCGATGGGCGTGGCGTGGCCGTGGGCGGCGGCGTGGTGGGTGAAGGGGGTATCGGGGTGTGGCTGGGCCGCGGGGTGTGGCTCGG
>Ga0180881_1236_pt1 | contig 11735 bp, 8 predicted proteins | sample Deesub1362A_J573_FD_124314 | JGI IMG/M metagenome (GOLD analysis project Ga0180881, IMG submission 124314) | Anaerolineales bacterium JdFR-61 | reverse complement strand
TTGATCACCATGGGCGTGCCGCCCGGAGGCGAGGAGGTGGCACGCGCCCTGATCTTCCTGGCGGCCACCCTGGCCTACGGCGGGGTGTGGCTTGGCCTGGCGATGGTGTTTTCTGTGATCTTCCGCCAGCCGGCCACCGCCGCGCTGGCCTCCATCGCCGTGTGGCTTTTCTTCACCGTCTTCTGGGGCATCATCGCCAACCTGGCCGCTCAGACCCTGGCGCCCATTCAGTACGGATTCGTCGAGGAGGTGTTGAAACGGGCCCAGTTTGAGCTGGCCCTGTCGCGCCTCTCGCCCAACACCCTCTTCTCGGAGATCGTGTTGGCGCTGCTCAACCCCGCGGTGCGCACCCTGGGGCCAGTCCTGCCCATTCAACTGCATCGCGCTGTGCTGGGCACGCCCCTCCCCCTCTCCGAAAGCCTGGGCCTGATCTGGCCCCACATGACAGCCCTGGTGGCGGCGGTGATCCTGCTGTTCGCCGCGGCCTATGTGCTCTTCCAGCGCCAAGAGGTGCGCGCCTGACGAGGCGCACACCCCTCCCATTGGGGAGAATTCGTTGGGGTTCCTTCGGCGGCNNNGCCGCCGAAGGAACCCCAACCTCTTGCTCTAAGGAAAGGCCATCCACCAAGCCACAGTTTGGCCCGCCAGGATGAGGACCATGGCCAGCACGGCAGGAAAAGGCCAGGGGCGGCGGGGGAAAACCATCCCTGCCCACAGCGAGGCCGGCGCGGCCAGCGCCAGCGCTCCCCACGCCGCCCACAAGGCGCTCCGCTGCGGCAGCCCCATCTCCGCCAATGCCCCGCTGCCGCCGGAGAACAAAGTGCGGGTGGTCAGCCTATCGGTCAGGTAGTCTGCGTATTCGTTGGCGTAGTGCACGCCGGCGCTGACGGGCAGCAGAGCCGCCAATCCAACCCAAAGCGAGGGGATCTGCATAGGCGCACCCACCGCGCGGGCCATCAGGATTCCGCATAGGTAGACCCAAGCGATGAGCAACAGATGCGAGGGCCGGGCGCGAGGAGGCTCAGGCTAACCGCCCGCAGCCCTTGCCAGGGCCCCCTGCATGAGAGTTTGGATCTCCAGCGGCGGGCACTTGTCCGCCGCCCGCATCAGCTCCAGGGCCCCCTGCGGGCAGGTGCTCACGCACACACCACAGCCCATGCAGCGCTCCCGGTCCACTTCGGCCATTCCATGGGGAACGCGGATCGCGCCGAAGGGGCAGGCCCCGGCGCATTCCTGGCAGGCGATGCACAGGTCGGCGTCCACGCGGCTGACATAGCCAGAGGAGGCGAGCATGGGGTTCCCATTGCGCATGGCCTGCATCGCCCCACAGCAGCATTCGCAGCAATTGCAGATGGCATAGAAGCGGTTGAGCATGGCATCCTTGAAAAAGGCGTGGTGCACATGACCACGGCGATGCTCGGCCTCCAGGATATCCTGCGCCTCCTGGCTGCTGATCCAGCGCGCCCGCCCAGGCTGGTGCTCGGCGATAAAGCTGGCAAAGGGTTCGCCGATAACCAGGCACACCTCCAGGGGAGTGCAGGGTTCGGCCCGTGCCGAGCGGCAGGGGCACTGCAAGACCACAATATGATCCGGATTCTTGAGGATGAGATCACGCGCCCGCGCATAGGGAATGATCTGCTCAAGATTCTCCAGCCGCACGGGCTCGCCAACGCTCACCAACTGGCGGGCCGCCCAGGGCGTGACCACTTTGCCATGGTAGCCCTGGGCAAAACCGCCATCCCCACCCTCACCCCGGCGCTTTGGCCGCCGCAGGCGGCCCAGGACCCGCACCAGCGGCTCAATCCAGCGCGCCAGAGGATGTTCGCCCACGCCCACACCAATGTAGAGATATGGCCAGCGCCCATAAATATAGCCGTGGAGCAGGTCAAAGAACGAATAGTCCTTGCACCTGCGGGCCTCCTGGAAAAACGCTCGTGTGGCGGGCCTGAAGAGCAGGTCTTTGATCCCCATGGTTCGCCTCCCCACCGCGCCAGCCGGAGGCTGGCCGGGCCCCATTGTCCCCCAAACCCGCTCCCCGGCGCAAGGGCGGGGAGCTTTGGGCCTCGTCTCTTATCTGCATCGCGAGCCCCGCAAGGGCGAAGCGATCTCCGCGCTGCAAGGGGGAGATTGCCACGGCATCCTGAGGCCGCCTTGCAATGGCGCTGGGCACAGCGCGAGGCAGGCGGCCAGGAAGGTAAGCGTGAAGGGTGATACGCAATACGGAAAACGTAACGCACAAATGCAGAAAGCGTGGGTGGGTGATGCGTGCGAGGGGAAGAGTTGCTTTCGCCTGAAAGCTGATGGCTGGCCGCTGTTCCCTGTTACCGGCTACCCGTGTCCCGCTCCCTACCCTACCCTTCGCCACCAGCTTCAGGTAGAGTAAAACCACCATCGTTGGATGGAGGCAAGGGAGAGGCTCAGCCCATGAAAATTGTAGCCCTTAGCGACTTGCACGGCCGGTTGGAGGCNCTGTGGCGCATGGCCGATGCGCTCAGCCAGGCCGATCTGGTCCTCCTGGCCGGCGACCTGACCCACTTCGGCGGGCGCACCGCAGCGCGCCAGGTGCTCGAGACGTTAGGCAACTTCTGCGAGCGGATATTGGCTGTCGCCGGCAATTGCGATCCCCCGCCTGTGCAACAATATCTGGAAGAGCAAGGCCTCAGCCTGCATGCCGCGTCCCGGGTGGTGGAGGGGGTGGCCTTTCTGGGAATTGGCGGGTCGCTCCCCTGCCCCGGCCGCACACCCAACGAAATAGGCGAAAAGCAGTTCGCCGCCCTCCTGGAGCAAGCCTACAAGCAGGCCCCTCCTGGCAGGCGCCTTGTCCTGCTCGCCCATCAGCCGCCGGCCAACACCAAGGTGGATCGGGCCTTCGCCGGCCGCCACGTGGGCAGCAAAGCCCTGCGTGCCTTTATCGAGCAGCACCAGCCGCTGATTTGTTTCTGCGGCCACATCCACGAGGCCGCGGGGACGGATCGCATTGGGCAGACATGGGTCGTCAACCCTGGTCCGGCGCGCGACGGGCACTACGCGGTCGCCGAGATTGACCAGGGGGAATGCCGGATCGAGCTCCACCCGTGATCCAGGCCTTATCAAAGTGACCCGTGAGGCGTGAGGCGCAAATACGTAATGCGTAAGTATGTAATTCGCATATGGGAACGGGCCTGACTTGTCAGCTGGCGGGTGGCTGGCCGCTAAGAGCTGATGGCTGCTCCCTGTTACCTGTTACCTGCCCCCGTTGCGCTCATGCTTCCCTGCCGGCCTCAAGCCCGAAAGCACACCTCTCCCCCCACCATGGTCAGCGTCACGCGAGCGGCCGAGTCGAAAAGGACAATGTCGGCATATGCGCCGGGCTCCAGCGTCCCGATTTCCCCCTGCAGCCCCATGGCCTCCGCAGGCACCGCGGTGGCCATAGGCAGCGCTTGCCAGAGCGTCAGGCCGCAGAAATCCATCACGTTGCGCAGCGCCACGTCCAAGGTCAAAGTGCTGCCTGCCAGCGCACCCCTTTCATCCCGGGCGATGCCATCGCGCACGGAAATCGCCTTGCCTCCCAAGGTATACTGACCATCGGCCATCCCCGTGGCGCTGATCCCATCGCTGCTCAACAGGGTTCGCCGGCGGCCCTTGGCCCGTACGAGCACTTTTACCATCGCCGGGTGGACATGCACCCCATCAGCGATCACCTCGGCGATAATGCGATCTTCGGCCAATACCGCCCCGAGGGTGCCGGGGTCGCGGTGATGCATCCCCCCCATGGCGTTATACACATGGCTCGCCTGGCGCAGGCCTCGCTCCACGGCCTCCTGAACTTGGCGCAGGGTGGCACCGCTATGCCCAAGGGCGAACCTGATCCCCCGCCCACTGGCCCGTTCCATCACCTCCAAGGCGCCCTCAACTTCAGGCGCCAAAGTGACCAGCCGGACGGGTCCGGCCTCGATCCAGGCGCGCAGCTCAGGCCATCGGGCCGGGCGCAGCGCGTCTTCCGGTTGCGCCCCCCGATAGACGGGATTCAGGTAAGGGCCTTCCAGATGAACCCCCAACAGGCGCGCGCCTCCGGGAATCGAAGGGCAGGCGGCGACGGCCTCTACAGCCTTCTGCGTCGCCCTGAAAGACCCCGCGACGGTGGTTGGCAGGAAGGCGCTGACCCCATGGGCCGGCAAGAAACGGGCCATGGCTTCCAGGGCCTCGGCCCGCCCTTCCATCACGTCCCGTCCTACAGCACCATGAATGTGTAAATCGATCATTCCCGGCGCCACCCATTGGCCGCTGGCATCGATCAAAATGTCCCCTCTGCCCGGCGCGGGGCGCCGCGCCAGGATATCGCGAATGCGTTCCCCCTCGATCACCAGCGCGTGCTCCTCCAGCCGCTCCCATGGGGTGAGCAAGGTTCCGCCGAGGATGTAGGTCCTTCCTCCGTCCGCTTCCTTCATCTCTAGCCTCCTCCGGCATCCCACTCTAGCCTGATAGGGCGGGGAATTCAAGCCTTTGGGAGGGCTCGCGTGCATTCAGGGAGCAGGCGTAGAGGCGCCGCGTGTCAGAGGGTTGCCATGATGGAGGAAGCGATCAGGGGGTTCGTCGCTTGAACGGGGCTTTCCCTGGCTTTGAGGGGCCCGACCCACCACCCTCAGTGGGGGTCGCTGTCCTGGGGCTCATCCAGGGCACGGCGCACGATGTGAGCCAGGTCTTCCAGGCTGATGGGTTTTTGCAGCCAATAGACATTTTGCTGATGGAGCAGCTCGCGCGTTCCGCCGCCCAGCGGATACCCGGTGATCATCACCACCCGGACACCCGGATGTCGCTTCCGCAGAGCCCGATAAAGCTCGATCCCGCCCATGCCAGGCATCACCAGGTCGGTGAGCACCAAATCGATGCGCCCCTCTTGGCGCTCAAAGAGGGCCAGCGCCTCATCCCCGCTCTCCGCCAGGATCACATGATAGTTCAGCGCTTCNAGCCCCTCGCGCAGGGCTGCNCGGGTTGCAGGATCATCCTCCACAACCAACACCCATTCGCCGCCCCCCTTTTGCGGAGCCAGGGCTGGCGGGGCCGTGNGATCGCCCTCCGCCGTGGGCACCGCCGGTAAGTAAATGCGAACCTGGGTGCCGGAGCCCGGCGTGCTTTGCACATCAATGAAACCCCCATGTTGCCTGACAATACCGTAGACCTGCGACAGGCCCAGCCCCGTGCCCTCCCCGGGCTCCTTGGTGGTGAAAAAGGGCTCAAAAATATGGGGCATCACCTCGGGCTCAATGCCCACACCGGTATCCTCCACCCGCAGGAGCAACCACTCCCCAGGGCTCATGCCGCGCCATGGCCGGGCCGTCTCGGGGAGATAATGAACTTTCTCCACCACGAAGGTCAGCTTGCCGCCCTGGGGCATGGCATCGCGCGCGTTGAGGGCCAGGTTCATGAGCATCTGCTCGATGCGTCCGGGATCCGCCTCCACATAAAAACCCTCGCCTTCCATGTGCAAACTGATCTGGATGGTCTCGGGCAGCGTGCGCATCAGCAGCTTGCTGAACTCCTTGAGGAAGGGCTGCAGGTCCATCCTGATGGGCTTCATCACCGAGCGGCGACTGAAGTCCAGGATNTGCTGAATTAGNTCNGCGGCCCGCTGCGCCTGTTCGAAGATCACTTCCAGGCGTTCGCCCGTTCTTGCGGGCAAGGAGGCCGATTTCAGGGCCAATTCGCTGTACAGGATGATGGTGCCAATGATGTTGTTGAAATCATGGGCGATGCCTGCCGCCAGTTGGCCGACCGCGGCCAGGCGCCCTTGCTGTTCCATTTGCTTTTGCACCCGGCGGGCCTCGCTCACATCGCGGACCAGCAGGGTGCGCCGATCGCCAGGGGCAGGCTCAGGGTTCAAATGCACCTCGAAAATGCGCTCGCCTGCTTCGCTAAGGACGACCTCATGGGGCAGGCCATCGGGCCGGGGCTGGGATAAGCTCTCCAGGGATAGTCCGCCCAGCGCCAACACCCGCCCCTCCTCGTCACGCTTCGCCAGCATCTCCAGCACCCGCTGGCCGGCCGGGTTGGCCAGCAGCACCCTGCCCTCGCCGTCAAGGTGAAGGATTCCCTCCTTCACCGTATCCAGGATGTGCTGCACGAGTTCCGCCTGCCGTCGCACGGTCTCCAATAGAGCCAGCCTTTGGGCCGCGCTGCCCACCTGCTGGCCTACCGCCTCAACCAGGCGGATTTCCTCCTCCTGCCAAGTCCTGGGACGCGGCGAGGCCAGGCTGAATCCACCGATGCGCTTCCCCTCGACCTGGATGGGCACCGTCAGCGAGGCTTCGATGCCAAAACGGCCCATCGCCTCTTTCAGGCTATCCAGGGGATCCCCTTCGCCCACCAAAGCCCAGTTCTCGACCGCGATGGGAGAGGCCAAATCCAGCTCCCCACCGCCCGCCAGCTCTCTCATGAGCTGGCTGATGGCCTCTGGCAATCCCGCCAGCGCCTGCTGCCCAGCGATCCAGAACGCCCCCATATCAAGGTCGAGCGCCTCAAGCACGCGCGAAAGCGTCTGCCTCATCAAGGGGCCCAAATCATCCGCCGAGGCCGCGTCGGCGATGATGGCGTTCAGGGTCTCCAGATGTTCCGACCGGCGCTGCACTTCCTGCTCCGCCCGTTTGCGGGCCGAGATGTCGACGAAAACGGCCATACTGCCCACAAAGCGCCCTTCCTGCACGCGCGGCACGCCGCTGACCAGCACCGTAACCCGGCTGCCGTCCCTGCGCTGCAGCTCCAGCTCATAGGAGTCGGCCATACCTCGCGCCCGGCGCTGGTTGGCCCCCCGCACAATGTGCTGTTGATCCTCGGGCACCACTTCCGTCCAATGCATGCCCACCAGCTCCTGAGGGCTGCGGCCCAACAGCTCCCCCGCCGCCCGGTTGGCATAGGTGAAGTAGCCCTCCGCCGACTCGACGACCACCCCCTCAGCCATGCTTTGCAGGATGCTTTCATTGAAGGCTTGCAGGGCCCGCACCTGCGCTTCTGCCTGCCGCTGACGCTCCCGTTGGCGAAGCGTTTGCAGGCCGAAGGAAAGGTCGCCGGCCATTTCCGCCAGCAGGCGCAGTTCATCCTCATCAAACGCATCGGGGCGCTCGGAATAAATGTTCAAAGCCCCAATAACCCGCTCACCCTCCAGGAGGGGTAAGGCAACCGAAGACTGGTAGCCCCGCGCGAGGGCTGCCTGGCGCCAGGGCGCGAAGCGCGGGTCCTTGGCAATCCAGCGGGCCACGCTCGGCTGCCCGGAGCGGATGGCCGTCCCCGTCGGCCCCTGCCCGCTCTGGCCCTCCCCCCAACTGATGATAGCCTTTTCCAGATAACCAGCCTCGTGTCCAGCCCGGGCCACGGGCCGAACCCGCTTCTCCTCCCCCTCCTCTTTAAAGCCTGCCCAGGCAAAGCGATATCCCCCCACCTCGACGATCAGCCGGCAGATCTCATCCAGCAGCTCCCCCTCCTCCCTGGCACGAATGACTGCCTGGTTGCACTCGCTTAACATGCGCAGGGCGCGATTCAAGCGCTGCAGCTCGCGATGGGATGCCCTGGTGCGCTTCAGCAACGGTGCCACCCGCAACCAGCCAAAGAGGCACAAGACTGAAAGCCCCAGGATGATGATCTCAGAAAGCAACGGCGGAGAGGGTAGGGATCCCTCCAACACGCCGATCAGGGTTATAAGCCCCCGCAGGCTCAAAACCCCCATCGCGATTGCCAGGGCCATCCACCCGCCAGGACGGCCGGTTTGCCCAACAGCTCGCAACAGGATCATGGCAGCTGCAAGTTGAAGCGCTGTAGCAACCACCAGGACCGCGATTAGCATGGGTCCTCCACAATCACCCGCGGGCCTCCAGCCTAGGGCTCACGGGAAAGCCAACCAGAGCATGCCGCTGCGCCGGGGTTTCGCTCTTAGCTAGGGGCAAACGAAGAAACCCCTTGCGCAAGAAAGCAGGGCACCCCAAGACACGCGGGAGCCGGAGTAGACACAACCCCCACCTGCATGGGAAGAGCGCCGTTCGGCAAAGCCCATTCCCACCTTCACCTGCCATCCTATGCTACAGGATTATGGGAGCTAAGACAAACGGGCCAGGAAGAGTTTCGCACCCACGGCCTCCTCTATCCTGTGCCCGTTTGGCTGCCCCCCTGGAGTTGGATCCCAGGCCCTCAGCCGCCCCCACTATGGCGAGCGAGAGCCTCTCTCAAATCATCCAAATTGAGCGGCTTACGCAGTATCCCATCCGCGCCCACCTCATAGACTCTTTGCTCCAGATTCTCTTCCAGGCTGGCGGTGGTCACCAGCACGGGTGTGTCTCCGGCATCAGGCAACGCCCGGATGCGTTGCAGGGTCTCATATCCATCCATCCCCGGCATCATCAGGTCCAGCAGCACCAAGTCGGGCTTCTCACTCTCCACCAATTGGATGGCCTGTTCCCCGCCCGTGGCCGTTATGGCCTCATGGCCCAGCAGCGATAGGGCCAGTGAGAGCATCTCCAGCGTCTCCCGTGCATCGTCCACGATCAATACCCGCATAAACAGCCCTCTTCGCCCTTGGCCCTCATTGCACCCTACACTATACGACTGCTAGCTCAAACTGCCCCTTACAAGGACCTTACAGGACCCGCAAGGGCGATAGTACTGGAAGATCATCGTCCTNCATATCAGGGCGGAGGTTATGGTAAAGTCAGGCCAGCTCCGGATGGCCCACCCATGAAAGCCCTAATTCAGGCCTTTGGGGGACATCCACCCGCCGATAGGAGCCCTCTCACCATGAACAACCTGCTCGTAGCCGTGGTCTTCTTCCTGGCCGGTTTGTTGCAGAGTGCTAGCGGCTTCGGCTCGGCGCTGATCTCCATGCCGCTCCTGGCCCCTGTGCTGGGTCTGGGGGTGGCTGCTCCCCTGGTGGCGATGATGGGCCTGGCCCTGGAGGCCGTCTTACTGGCCTATTATCGCGCCGCCCTGGGTCTGCGCATCGTCGGGCGCTTGGTGGGCGCGGCCATGGTGGGCATTCCGCTGGGCGTGCTGGCCACCCGCTACATTGAGGAGCGAGCAGCCCTGCTGGTGCTGGGGTTGTTGCTGGTAGGTTACTCCCTCTACGCGCTGATGCCGTTGCGCTTGCCGCGCCTGCATTCCCCGCTTTGGGCGCTGCTGGCGGGCTTCCTGGCCGGTGTGCTGGGGGGTGCTTACAACACCGCCGGGCCGCCGGTGATCATCTACGGTCACTTCCGGCGCTGGCCGCCAAGCACCTTCAAGGCCAATTTGCAGGGCTTTTTCCTGGTGGTCAGTGCCTGGGTGGTGCTGAGCCACGCTCTTGCGGGAAACCTGACCCGCCCGACCCTGGGGTTTTTCACCCTTGGCCTCGGCCCCCTGGCGCTCGGCACTGCGCTGGGCCTACGTCTGGCCCGGCATCTGGATGGGGAGCGCTTTCGCCGCCTCGTGGCGTGGCTTTTGCTCGCCCTGGGCGCGCAAGTGCTGTGGGGCGCCCTGGCTTAGCTCCGCCCGCCGCACAGCCTTCCAACCAGCGCAAGGAGCGTGGCCAACCTGTCCCCCTGCAAGCCCCCTATCTGGGCTTCCTGGGTTTTCGGGACTGGAGCATGCGCCTCACGCCTCCCCTTCCTCCATCGGTGCCACGGCGGTGAAGCTCTCCACCAAATCCAAGACCAATTCCCGCAAATCGCCTCGGTTGGGCAGGGAAGCCATCATGCCGTAGATGGCCGCGCTGCGCCGAGGAAGACCCCCTCCGCGGATCCCAAGCAGGGCCGCAGCGCGGCCGGTGAGGGCGCTCATCCAGCGTTCCGGGAGCAGGCGTGCGGCCGTTCGCACGGCGGCGATGGCCAGNGCGCGGCCCAGGCTGCGGCCACGCGCCCGGCGGGCCGCAGCCACAGCCGCGGCCAGGTCGCTGATGAACTGATCCTCNTGGCCCACGTGCAGGAAGTTGACGGTCATGTGCAAGCTGGGCGGGTATTGCTGGCGGTCCAAGGNCCAACCGCGCAGCCCCAATTCATCGCCCACTTCATAAATGTCCACCTGCGGGGAGGCCAGGGCCAGCACGCTCATCACCGGATCGCCCANCACCTCCACCCCCGAGATCAGANCGANGCCCTGGCGGATTTTCTGGGTGGCCTCCATCACCTGGCGGGCGATGCGCAAGTAGCCCTCCTCGCCCAGGAATTTCATCACCGCCCAGGCAGCAGCTATGGGGCCCGCGGGGCGGGTGCCGCTGATGGTGGCTGAGGCGTAGATCCCCCCGGGCCAATCGGTGGTGACGAACAACTGGTGACGGCGCAAGGAGCGATCCCGGTAGAGCAGCAGCGAGGCGCCTTTGGCAGCGTAGCCGTACTTGTGCAGGTCGGCGGAGATCGAAGTCACCCCAGGAACCCGAAAGTCAAAGTCGGGAACCGGGTAGCCCAACTTGCGCACGAAGGGCAGCATAAAGCCACCCACGCAGGCATCCACGTGCAGGGGGAGCCCATGCCGCCGGGCGACCTCCGCCACTTGAGGGATGGGGTCCATTACGCCGTGGGGATAGCTGGGCGCGGAGGCCACCAGCAGGACGGTGCGCGGCGTGATGGCCGCTTCCATGGCCTCCACATCGGCGCTCCAATCCTCCAGGAGCGGCGTGCGCACTGCACGCAAGCCGAAGTATTGGGCCGCCTTGTCGAAGGCCGGGTGGGCGCTTATGGGCAGGACCATTTCCGGCGCATCCAGCCACGGGCGCCGGGCCCGCCCGGCCTCGCGCGCCGCCTTCACCGCCAGCAGGCAGCTCTCCGTCCCGCCGGAGGTCATGTTGCCCACGGTCCCCTCATCGCCCCCCAACAAGTCAGCGGCCATGGCTACCACTTCGCTCTCAAAGCGCCGCAGGCTGGGAAAGGCCGTGGGGTTCAGGCCGTTTTCCGAGAAGAACATCAGGCTGGCGGCCTTGAGGACCTCCAGCACCTCCTCNCCCGCCTCATAGACCAAAGAGAAGGCGCGCCCCTCTTTGTAGCGCACNTCGTGCGCTTTGGCCCGCCTCATCTCAGCCAGGACTGCATCNTTGGCCATGCCCTGCTTGGGGAATGAAAGCCTGCCTCNCGCCATGCTTGCCTCCTGTACGCAAGCCCTGCATGCTCTCCGCTAGCAGGGAGGATGGCCAACTGTACAGCAGAAAGGGGGATACTTCAATCACCCGCTTTCGCTGGCAGTGCCCGGGTGTCCTGAGCGGCTGGCTGGCCGGCGAAACAACCTCTGAGGCGCGCGGGAATGCGCTCACCCCCGCACCCCTGCACCCATCCACTCAGATATGGTAGGATGGCCCGCAGCCCTTTGCTACGGAGAGGACCAGAGCATCCCCATGCCCCACGATCAGGCCCAGGCGGTGATCTGCGGCGCCGGCATCGCCGGTGTAGCGGCGGCGTATTTCCTGCGCCATCGGGCGGGTCTGCAAGACCTGCTGCTGGTGGACGAGCGCCCTCCCCTCTCGCTGACCAGCGACAAGTCCACTGAGGCCTACCGCAATTTCTGGCCTGGGCCCGATGGAGCCATGATCGCCCTGATGGAGCGCAGCATCGACCTGATGGAGGATCTTGCCGCCCAGACCGCCAACCGCCTGCGCCTCAACCGCCGCGGATACCTCTATCTCACCGCCCGCCCCGACCAGGCCCAAGCGCTGGGCCGACTGGCCGCATGGGCCCAGGAACAGGGCGCCGGGCCGCTACGGGTGCATCGGGGGCTTGCGGGCAGCACCTACCGGCCCTCCCCGCCCGAAGGGT
>Ga0180881_1234_pt1 | contig 11771 bp, 5 predicted proteins | sample Deesub1362A_J573_FD_124314 | JGI IMG/M metagenome (GOLD analysis project Ga0180881, IMG submission 124314) | Anaerolineales bacterium JdFR-61 | reverse complement strand
ATGATGATCGCCGGCGGCGCGCTGACCAGCCTGCATGTGCTGCTGGCCTTCACGCCCCTTTTCGACCTTGTCGTCGTCCAGATCATCGCTGTGCCAGCGCAGATTGTTGAGCCGGCCCGCCTGGGCTTGCGCCTGATGACCCCCTGGACCTGGTCCATCGCCTACCGCCGTTTTCAGCAGGGCGTGCTCATCCGCTTTGGCCACTCGCGGGCGGTGGGCATGGGCACGGTGATCCGCCTGACCGCGGATATCACTGTGCTGCTGATGGCCTATGCGCTGCGCTTGCCGGGGATCGTGGCTGCGGGGCTGGCGGTCTCCAGCGGGGTGATGAGCGAAGCCCTTTACGCCGGAATTCGGGTTCGACCCGTGCTGCGAGAGCAGTTGCGGCAGGTGGTTCCTGCGGGCCCGCCGATCAGCCTGCGCGCATTCCTGGACTTCTACGTGCCCCTGGCCATGACCTCCTTGCTCACCCTGCTGGTTCAACCCATCGGCAGCGCGGCCATCAGCCGTATGCCCCGACCCCTGGAATCCCTGGCTGTATGGCCTGTGCTGGCTGGCCTGGTCTTCATGATGCGCGCCCTGGGCGTGGCCTACAACGAAGTGGTGGTCGCGCTGGCTGAGAGGAATGGGGCGCTCAAGCCCCTGTGGCGCTTCGCCCTGGCCTTGGGGGGCAGCAGCACCCTGCTCCTGCTGCTCATGGTGGGTACGCCTCTGGCGGGCCTGTGGATGGAGGGCGTCTCCGCGCTGGATGCGACCCTGGCCGAGCTGGCGCGCCAGGCGCTCTGGTTCGCGCTGCCCATGCCCTTCCTGAGCGCATTGCAGAGCTACTATCAGGGGGTCATCCTGGCGGGGCGCAAGACGCGCGGGGTGACCGAGGCGGTGGCCCTTTTCCTGGTGGTGGCCACCCTGCTTTTGGCTTTTGGCGTGTGGTGGGGGCGCCTGGAGGGCGCCTCCATGGGGTGGCTGGCCTTCAGCGTGGGCGCGGCGGCGCAGACCCTGTGGCTCTACGCCCGCAGCCGGAGGGCCCTGGCGCGCCTGCGGGCGGGCCTCCAGGTCGCCGGCAATTCTTCTTGACCTCTGCCGGACACTATTCTAAACTCAAGCCATGCTGGCCAAAGTCCACTCCTGCGCGGTGGTGGGCTTGGAGGGGGCGATCGTAGAAGTGGAGGTGGATACCTCGCGCGGCCTCCCCTCATTCACCATCGTTGGGCTTCCGGATACCGCGGTGCAAGAGAGCCGCGAGCGGGTGCAGGCGGCCATCAAGAACGCTGGCCTGGTTTTCCCGCGCCAGCGCCTCACGGTCAACCTGGCGCCGGCCTCCCTGCGCAAGGAGGGCCCCTCCTACGACCTGCCCATCGCCCTGGGCGCGCTGGCTGCCTCCGGCCAGATCGCCCCCCAGGCGCTCGAGGGCGCGGTGGCCCTGGGCGAGCTCTCCCTGGATGGATCCCTGCGTCATGTGCGCGGCGTGCTGCCCATGGCCTCCCTGGCGCGGCGGGAGGGCTTCCAGCGCATGTTCGTGCCCGCCATGGACGCCGCCGAAGCGGCGCTGATCCCCGAGCTGGAGGTCTACGGCGTGGAGTCGCTCACCGCCCTGGTGAACCATCTCTGCGGCGTCCTGCCCCTGCGGCCTTACGAGCGGCTCGAGGTGCCCGCTGATGCCCGCCAGGTAGGGGTGGATTTTGCTGAGGTCAAAGGTCAGGAGCATGTCAAGCGCGCCTTGGAAGTGGCCGCTGCCGGCGGACACAATGTCCTCATGGTCGGTCCTCCAGGGGCCGGAAAAACGCTCCTGGCGCGCGCCCTGCCCTCCATCCTGCCCAGCATGACCCTGGAGGAATCCCTCGACGTGACCCAAATCTACTCCGTGGCGGACTTGCTGCCCGCGCAGACCCCACTGATCCAGCAGCGCCCTTTTCGTGCCCCCCACCACACCATTTCCCAGGCGGGCCTGGTGGGNGGCGGAAATTGGCCCCGCCCGGGCGAGATCTCTCTGGCCCACCGCGGCGTGCTTTTCCTGGATGAGCTGCCGGAGTTCGGCATGCGGGTGCTGGAGGTGCTGCGCCAGCCCATGGAGGATAAGGTGGTGACCATCAGCCGGGCGCGCGGCTCGCACTCCTTCCCCGCCAACTTCATGCTGGTGGCCGCCATGAACCCCTGCCCCTGCGGCTACTTCGGCGACCCGCTGCGCGAGTGCACCTGCTCACCGGCCACGGTCACCCGCTATCAGAAGCGCATTTCGGGGCCCTTGCTGGACCGCATGGACATCCATGTGGAGGTGCCGCGGGTGGACTTCGACAAGCTGAGCGATGAGCGCCTGGGCGAGCCCTCGGCTGAAATCCGCAAGCGGGTGGAAGCGGCCCGCGAGCGCCAGCGGGAGCGCTTTTCGGACAGCGGGCTGGTCTGCAACGCCGACATGGGGCCGCGCGACGTTCGCCTCTTTTGCGCCTTGGATGAGACAGGCCGCTCTCTGGTGCGCCAGGCCATGCAGCAGCTTCAGCTTTCGGCGCGCGCCTTTCATCGGGTCCTCAAGCTGGCCCGCACCATCGCCGATCTGGCCGGCGAGGCGCGCATCGCCCCCCACCATCTGGCCGAGGGCCTGCAATACCGGCCGCGGCGCTGGGGATGAGGGCGCGGCGCGAAAGATGGGAGGTACGCCCCCAATTGGCCTAAATCGGCTCATCTGCCACACTCTTTTGGTGATCTTGTTGCCGGTGGGGGATGCAGAGCCTGGGCAAGAGCGCTGCCCAGGGCACTCTTAGGCTGGTATACTGGGCGGGAAATCCCGCCGGCGAATGCCCCCTGGTTAGCGCGGCGGACAAGAAACGAGGTCTAAATGAGCGAACATGCAATGGAAGATGCCGGGCAGGCGCAGGTGCAATCTCAGGAGCCCCCCCTGGAGGGCATGTCCGTCCACTCCCCTGAGCTGGGCGAACGCCGTTCCTGGATCTGGCTGGTGGGTTTCGTCTTAGCCCTCTTCGGGGCTCAGGCGGCCTTCCTCTACTGGCGAGGCGCGCCCGCGGGCGAATTGCGCATCGCTTTCATGAGCGACCGCACGGGCGATTACGAGATCTTTCTGGTGGACCCGGACGGCCAGAATCTGGTCAATGTGACGGACAACCCGGCGGAGGATGGCGCCCCCGCCTGGTCGCCGGTGGCGAAATCCCTGGCCTTTCTGAGCACCCGTGGCGAGACCGTGGTCGCGCTGATGCGCATGGACCTGGACGGCGGGAACATCATTCAACTGGACGACCAGACGCTGCTGGCTGGCAGCCCACCCGTCTGGTCGCCCACCGGGGAATGGCTGTCCTTCGACAGCGCGCCGCCGGAGTCCTCCAATATCTACATCGCCCGCGCCGATGGATCCGAGGTGCGCCAGCTTACCGATACCCCCAACGCTGACCGCTTCTCCGACTGGTCGCCGGATGGTTCTGCGCTGCTGTTCATCTCCAACCGCAACGCGATGATCGGCATCTATCGTATCTCGATCCGCGGGGGGGAGGCCGAGCTGATCTCCGATCCCACCTCGGTAAGCGCGATGCCAGACTATTCTCCGGATGGCAGCAAAATTGCCTTCGTCTCGGATCGGGATGGGGATGTGGATATCTATGTGATGAACGCCGACGGTACGGGAGTGGTGCGCCTTACCGAGGCGGAGGGCTTTGATGGCTATCCCAGTTGGTCCCCCGATGGCCGCAAGATCGCCTTCTTGAGCAACCGGGACGGCAACCCCGAAATCTATGTGATGAACGCTGATGGCAGCGGGCAGGTGAACCTGACCAACAACCCGGCCCAGGAGTCCGTGCAAGGCGATTTCGAATGGTCGCCGGACGGTCGCTTTGTGCTCTTTCACACGGACCGCGATGGGAACGTGGAGGTCTATGTGATGGCCGCCGACGGGTCGAACCCGATCAATGTGAGCAACAGCCCGGCCAACGACTTTGGCGCGGTGTGGGTGCAGCCTTAGGCCTGGCCTTGGGCCTGCAGGGCGCCATTGATGGCAACCGGCCAGGTGCCTTGTGATCACGCCGGTTTAAAGTGAATGTGTCGCAGCTCGCAAGCCGCCGAGCGCCGACGCAAACGCGGCGCCGAATTTTCTCGGCGCCGCGTTCATCTTCCATGCAGGCTCGTGGGGACTTGCGGGCTTTAGCAGGCTGCCGGAATATCCCTACTCCCAGGTTTCGAATTCAAGTTCGATGGTGGATTCCGAACCGTCAAAAAGAAAGTATTGGAACCAGCCAAGCCTCTTATCGGAGGTCAAATAACAGATGTAATCGCCGTCGAGCTGATCGTCTACCACGAGCCAATCGCTCGTTTTCTCCTGCGACTGGCACGTTTGAAAATCGGGCTCCTGCGGCACAGGCTCGCTGAAAAGCGTTCCGTTAAGGGGGATGAGATAATGGGTGAGGGTGGGTTTTAGCCAATAGGTCAGCATCAAGCTCCAGCTGTCTCCAAGGAAGGCCTGGTCGCTGACGTAGTACTTCAAATCATCATCTGGCCCTGCTGAGTAGTCACCGGTATCCAGGTCGGCGGTGTCGTCCGCCTCCAGCAGGAGCAGGCCCGAGGCCAGGACGGCCGGACCCGGGGTGGGGGTGAAAGTAGGTGTCTGCGTGGGGGTGGGGGTTGCAGTCTTGGTCGGTGTGGTGTCCCCGCCAGGCGGCGGCGTTACCCCTCCGCCGCCGGATTCAGTGGGCTTGGGGGTAGGTGACGGTGTGGCCGTTGGGATTTGGCCGGGGTCGGGATCATCAGGATCGAGGATACCGTCGCCGTCGGTATCCTGGTTGAGGGGATCCAGGCCGCGGCTGATTTCATAGCTGTCGCTCAGCGTATCGCCATCGGTGTCCACATTCAGCGGGTCCAGGCCTCGCTCCACTTCGAAGCCGTCGTCCAGCCCGTCGCCGTCGCTATCTTTCTTCAGCGGGTTGGTGCCGCGGGCCAGCTCATCGCCGTCGTCCAAGCGGTCGCCATCGGTGTCGCGGTTGGAGGGATCGGTATGAATGCGTTCGGTCTCATCGGCGTTGCTCAGGCCGTCATAATCGTCGTCACCCAAGAGCCACTCCTGGGTGGCGGTGGCCGCCTGGGCCGCGTTGAGGGCCGCCAGGAGGGTGGCCGTCTCGGCGGCCATGGCGGTCTGCGTGGCGGAGGCCGCAGCGCGTTGCGCCTGGCGGCTGAGCAGCAGGGAGGCGGCGCTTGCCAGGATGCAGAGGATGAGGGTGAGGGGCAGCACCCACGCCGGGAGCAAGGGACGGCTGAGCACGACCCCATCGTGGGTCTGCAGCTCGCCGCTGGGAGAGGTCAGATGGAGGGTGAAGGGCAGGCGTTTGAGCATGCCAAGCCAGTTGCGGCGGCGCGGCTGGGGGCGGAATTCCACGGACACCGCCTTCCCCGCGGGCACCTGCACCGAGGCCCGGCGGGGCTGGAAGAGCAACTCGTCGGCGGGGTCAGACCACTCGAGCGAGATGGTTTGATCGTAATTGCCCATGTTTTTCAGGTTTACCCGCCCCCGCCGGCCGGCGCTGATCTGTTGCGGCCGCAGATCGGCATGAAGCTGCTCGAAGGGGTTGACCGTTAGGGTCGCGTTGACCTCGTGGTATTCCGTGGGGTCATCCTGGCTGATCACCTTGACGCTGAGCGGATAAGCTCCGGCATGGCTTTGCGGGCTGCGAGGGGGTTGGAGGAGCACGCGAGCACTGGCCTGCATGCCGGGCAGCAAGCGGATGGGGGGCGGCGGGCTCAATATCCAGGAGTGGGGCACACCATTGATCTGGATCTTGAAGTGATCAACGATGCTGCTCTGGTTAATAATGGTGATGTTGACCGCCACGCTCTGGCCGGGGTCGACGGCATATGTCTGCTGGTCTAAGTGGGCTGCCACCCGGCCGCTGGTATGGCGCACAAACTGGGTGCGCGGGACGCCGGCCAGTTGGGTGGTCCCCGCCAGGGTGGAGCCCTGGGATGGGAAGGCGGGTTGCAGGGTGAGCCAGCAATCGCCGAGCCGCAAGGGCTGGTCGGGCCGCCAGGGCTGGGGGACTCCCGGGAGCAGGCGCGCCTCGCCCAGGAAAGTGCCCGTCTCGCTGCGCAGGTCAGTGACCTGGTATTGCTGGCCGTCGAATTCCACCCTGGCGTGTTGGGGCGAGATGGATTCATGTTCCAGCGGCAGGTTGCAATGGGGATCGGAACCGATCAAGAAGGGTGACTTGTCCAGCGGGACGTAGGATAGGCTGTGGTCTGGGGCCAAGACCTGAATGCGATCCTGGCGGATGGAGATGCGGGTGGCGGCGGCCGAGCGGCCTTTCTGCGTCGTGGGCGGTTCCACCACTGTCCCCTCGGCCTGACCATTGGCCGTGCCCGCGGCAGTGGCCCAAGCGGTGATCAGGCTGACCTGCTCAACCTCGGTGGCTGGTTCGGCCTGCACCAATTGGACCTCGGGCAGGGCGTCTTGCAGGGCGCGGGCAAAGGCCTGCGCGTCGGCGAAGCGATCCTCGGGATGCAATGCCAGGGCGCGCAGGATGTGGCGCTCCAGGGAGCGGGGCAGGGCGGGTTGCAGTTGGCGCGGTGGGATCATGTCCTCGCGCAGCGCTTCATCGGCAGCCTCTTTAAAGGTGCGGAATTGGAAGGGCAACTGCCCGGTGGCCAGCTCATAGAGCAGCACCCCCAGGGAATAGACCTCGCTGCGCACATCGGTGGGCAGCCCGCGAGCTTGCTCAGGGGAGATATAGGCGGGCGTGCCCAGGGAGATTCCTTCATCCGAGCGCAGCGCGCCGCGCGCCAGGTGGGCCAGGCCTAAGTCGGTGATCACCGGCAGGTAGGGCAAAGGACCACGCTCAATGGGCTTGAGCATCACGTTGGAGGGCTTGATGTCACGATGCAAAATGCCGTGGGCGTGGGCATAGTGCAAAGTTTGGGCGATCTCAATGGTCAGTTGCACCGCTTCCAACAAATCAACCCACTGTCCGCTGGCGCGCAGGGAGGTGAGCAGTTGGCGCAGGTTGTGCCCAGGGATGAATTCCATGACGATGAAAAGCCGCTCACGATCCTGTCCGAAGTCGTAGACATTGACGATGCCTGGATGGGAGACCTGGGCTGCGGTGCGTGCTTCCTGCAGGAAGCGCTCCTGAAATTCGGCGAGCCGGCTGTAGCGGGGGTGCATAAGCTTGAGGGCCACGTCGCGTTGCAAAGTAAGGTCGCGGGCCTTGAAGACCGCGCCCATGCCCCCCTCGCCGAGCAGGCAGGTGAGCTGATAGTGGCTGATGGTTTGTCCGATGAGCTCTTGCATTCGAGCCCCCCCGTGACTTCGGGGTCGTCCCTGCCGTCCCCTATGGCGTGGGCGACGGGAAGACCGGAATCGTGAGGATGATTGGCGGGAGAAAAAATAGCGCTCCCCACGTGGTATAGCGGATTCGCAGGGTCGTCCCTGGCGTGCTTTCGATGCGGATTTGGGCGATGCGCCCGTCGTTGGTCTTGGCGCAAAGATATTTCCCCGCCGTAAGGGTGTTGGCGTTTATGCTGCTGCTGAAAAGGGTGCGATCGGAGCAGCCGGACTTGCCGGGTTCCTCTTCGCCGACCAGGGCAAACTTGGCCCCATTCTGGGGAACCAGGAAGCGATTGAGGCCCGACTGCAGATACTTGAAATCGCTCTCCCCGCTGCATCCCAACAGTCCACCATCCAGGTCGAAGCATTGACCCAATGGCACGTTGACCAGCCCTTCGGTCCATACCCAGGGCGTGGAAGTTGCGGTGGGTGTGGCGGTGGCGGTGGGGGTTGCGGTAGGGGTGGCGGTTGGTAGCTGGCCTGGATCGGGATCCACCGCGTCGGGAGTCCCGTCGCCGTCGGTGTCTTCGCTCAGCGGGTCCATGCCCCGGCTGATCTCCTCGCCGTCTTTGACTCCGTCGTTGTCGCTGTCGTCGTCCAGGGGGTCCGTGCCGCGCTGGACCTCGTCAAAATCGGATACTCCATCCAGGTCCGAATCCCGGGCGTCGGGAAAGGTCTTAAGTTCCAGCTCCTGGGCGTTGGTCAAGCCGTCGCGGTCGTCGTCGAGCAGCATCCAATCGGCGGTGGCGGTTACGGCGTGGATTTGTTGCAGGGTTTGGGTGACTGCGGCGTTGAAGGTCTGGGTGGCGGCTGCGTTCCGGGCGGGGATCTGGCCCAGAAACCAGGCCATCCCCGCGGCCAGGCCGAAGCAGGCAAAAATGGCCATGACCAGCAGCCAGCGCGGCAGGAAGGCCCGGTGGGCCAGCTGGCCCGTTGCGCTCAGGCTTTCCCCGGAGGCAGAAGTGACGATGGCGCTGAAGGGATATGCCTGCGTGCCGCCGATGAGCGGGCGGCGGCGGGCGCGGGCCTTGAAGGGGAAGCTCCCCGTCCCGCCTGATGGGGCGCTCAGCGACCCCGTGGGCGGATCGAAGCGCAAGGCCTCGGCCTCGTCGGAAAGGCGCACGCTGTATTCCTGAGGATGATTGCCCTGATTGTGCACCAGCAGTTGGCCCTGCCTGCCCGCTTTCAATTGGGAGGGCTGCAACTGGCAGGAAAACTGGCTGTAGGGCAGGACTTCAAGGCTGGCCTGGGCGAGGGCCTGGTCTTTGGGGGATTCCTGGCTGGAGACCCGAACGCGCAGGGGGTATTTGCCCGCGGCGCTGGAGGGATCGCGCGGCACGTGGATGGGAATGGCCACCTCGCGTTGCATCCCCGGCATCAGGCGGATCAAGCCGGGGGGCTGCGGGATCCAGGCCGCGGGGATGCCCTCCACGGAGAGGCGGAAGTGGTCCACCACCTGGCTTTGGTTGAGCAGGACGGCGGTCAAGGCCACCGAGCCCCCGGGGGTCACTTGGGCCTCGACCGGCTTAAGGAAGACCGCCACCCGTTCGGACCGGGCCAGGGATGCCTCTTGCCCGCGCGGGGCGGAGACCAGCCCTGTGGCGGCGGGTTGGGCGCTGGCCGGGATCAAACGCAAGTAGCAACTGCCAATGCGCAGGGGGTCCTTGGGGTCCCATGGTTCGCGCACGCCGGGCAGCAGGCGGGCATCAGCCAGATACGTCCCATTGGTGCTTTTCAGGTCTTCGACATAAACGGTCTCCCCCTCGCGGATGACCCGCGTATGGCGGCGGGAGACATTTTCGTAGGGGAGGACCAGGCCAAGTCCCTCCTCGCGGCCGATGACCAGGCCTTCCGGGAGTAGAGGCACCGTGCGGGAGGTCTTGTCGGGGAATTGGACGGTGATGCGGTCCACAGCCTGGTCTCCGGCGGGGGATTCCATCTCGGCGAAAACTGAGACGCCGCGCGCCATCTCCCCTTGGGCGTCGAGCATGGTGCGCAGGCTGACTGCGCTTTCCAATTCGGTAAGGGGCGGCGCGCTCAGTGGAGCCTGGGAGGCCAGGCCCTCCAAGGCCGTCTTGAGTTCCAGGGCGGAGGCAAAACGGGCCTGGGGATCCTTTTCCAGGCAGCGCAGAATGACCCCCTCAAGCTCGGCGGGCAATTGCGGGCGGATTTCGCGGGGCGGGGGTGGAGGTTCCTGGGTGTGATAGCGGATGGCCTCCGTGAGCGTGCGGGCCGGGAATGGCAACTGCCCAGTTGCCAGCTCGAAGAGCAGGATGCCCAGGGAGTAGACGTCGCTGCGCGCATCGGTCGGCCAGCCCATGGCCTGTTCCGGCGACATGTAAGCCGGCGTGCCCATGGAGGTGCCCTCTGCTGTTTGCAGACCGCCCTCGGCCAGTTTGGCCAATCCGAGATCTGTTATCACCGGATGGAAAGGGACCCCACTTCCCCTGGCAGGTTTGAGCATGATGTTAGCCGGCTTGATATCGCGATGGAGCACGCCCTGGCCGTGAGCATAATCCAGGGCCTCGGCCACAAGGGCCACCAGGGAGAGGGCCTCGGCTAAGGGGATCCAGCGATCCTCTTCTTTTAGATTATCGAGCATCGCACGCAGGTTCTTTCCGGGGATGAACTCCATGACGATGTAAAGCAGATGGCCCTCTTGTCCGAAGTCGAAGACTTTGACGATGCCCGGATGGTCCAGGCGGGCCGCCGAGCGGGCTTCTTGCAGGAAGCGTCCCTGAAAGTCCTGGCGGCGGGCAAACTGGCGGTGCAGCACTTTGATGGCGACCTGGCGCTCCAAGGTGAGGTCGCGGGCGCGGTAGACCGCGCCCATCCCCCCTTCGCCCAGCAGGAGGAGCACGCGGTAGCGTCCTAGCGTTTGGCCTACCAGCTCTTCAGCCATCCATACTCTCCGTCTATAGCTTCTGGCCTAACCCCTTCTGCGTCGAGAGGAGAAAGGTCCTATAGGGCCTCCCCGCGCGATGGGGGGCTGGGTGATGCCCAGTATACGCTGAAGGAGAGTGTTTCATGAACCCCTCTCCAGGATCAATTCATACGTGGTGTGCGCCGGGCGGTTGGCCTCAATGATCCGCTCCAGGGTCTCCCTGTCCAATTTGTGGCGCTTGGGCGTCTTCAGCCGTACGATGAAGTGGTGGGGCCTGTCATCCGGCTCTTCAATTTGGGCTTTGAGCCCGCTATAAATGCGCAGGTGTTCAACCAGGCCATCCTTGGTGCCGCGCATGCGGAAGAGGCGGGGGGNGGGGCCAGCAACAGGGCGCGGATCTTTTCCGCCGGCCACTTTTCATCCAGGGTTAATCCCAACCAGGAGGCCAGGGTGGGCAGGAAGCTCTGCGGGGCAGTGCGCGGGTCAAGGAAAAGGTCAAAGTGATCTGCGGTCTGTTCCAGCGGCGCCATCAAGCCCTCGAAAGCGAGCAGGAAGCGGGCCAGAAAGGGCGAGTCGTGGTAGATGGGCGGCAGGTAGCTGAGCAGGCGGCGGGATTCGGCGCCCAGTCCAAAGGCCTGATTGTGCTCCTCATAGCCGTTGGCGGGTGATGATGGCGGGGTCGGAGGGATGGTGGGCGGGCCGGGAATTTCGAAGGCCGGCTTCCGCTTTGGCCGCCGTTTGGTTTTGGGCTTGGCCGGGGCCTTGGGTGGTCCTGGCTGCGGCCGCGGCTTTTCGGGCGGCGGGGTGGTCCGTTTCTCAGGCGGTCCGGGGGGCGCGGCCTTTTCTGCGGGCACGAACTGGATTTCGAATATGGCGATGCGGTACCGCAGGTCGGGCTTGAGAGGATGCGGCTGCATGGGTTGAAGGCGCGCCTCGCCGACCCAGGTGCCGTTGCTGCTGTCTTGGTCGATGAGCACCCAGCCCTCGCCCTGAGGCTCGATGATGGCATGCAGCCGGGAGACCTTGGGGTGCTGCAGCACCAGGTCATTGCTTTCGGCCCGCCCGATGGATAAGGGCGCATGGCCGAGCTCAACCTGCTGCTGCTTACCGTCGGGCCGGGTGATGAGTAGCATGGCCATGGGCATTCTCCTCAGCGGGCCTGGCTGACGCGCACGGCGTGCTCCGCGGAGGCCACCAATCCGTGGGCCGGGATGGGCAGGCGGCCCTCTATGGTCTTGGCCTGGCCGTCTCCACCCAGCAGGGTTAGGGTCACCGACTCGATGTAATCCAGGCCGGGCAATCCCTGCAGGCAGCGATAAATGTCAGAGGGATAGAGATCGCGGCCGAAGGGCCAGCCCGTTCCCGATGGACCACCCGCCAGGGGGTTGAGGAAGGCGTAGAGGCGCTCCAGAGCCTGGGCCTCCACCCGCTGGGGATCGGCCTCTGGCTGGGCAGCCAGCTCCACATGGGCGGCCACCCACATGTAGGCCGGCGGGCGGATGTCCACGCGCACGGTAAGCAGCCGGTAGCGCTCCAGGTAACGGCCCACCGCGGATTGTAGATCCTTGTCCACTTCCAATT
>Ga0180881_1068_pt1 | contig 11797 bp, 14 predicted proteins | sample Deesub1362A_J573_FD_124314 | JGI IMG/M metagenome (GOLD analysis project Ga0180881, IMG submission 124314) | Anaerolineales bacterium JdFR-61 | reverse complement strand
AACTGGCCCGTTTATAATCCACATGCCTGCCCCGCCGCTCTGGCTGGGGCGGGTGTGTGAATCCCAACTTCCCCGCCGGCCGGCGAGTCTCGCGGGTGCGGTGGTGAAGCGAAGCTGGAGATCAAAATGACTTATGCTGTTGTGGAGGCGGGCGGGAAGCAATATATNGCCCGNGTGGGGGAGACNCTGGAGGTGGATCGCCTGCCCTTGAAGGCCGGGGATCCTGTGGAATGGAGCGAAGTGCTCCTGCTGGTGAACGAGGGGAAAGTGCAGGTCGGCAGGCCCACTGTTCCCGGCGCTCGGGTCAAAGGAAAAGTGCTTGAACAGATCAAGGGCCGTAAGATCCTGGTCTTCAAGTACATCCCTAAAGAGCGCTACCGCCGCCGACGGGGACATCGCCAGCTCTACACGCGAGTCCTGATCGAGGCCATTGAGTCCGGCGCCAAGCCCAAGCCCGCCAAGGCCGCGGATGCCAAGGGGGCCAAGGCGCCGGCGGCCAGGAAGGCGGCCAGCAAGAAGAAAGCCGCCTCCGCAAAAGCTGAGAAGGGCAAGACGCCTGCCAAGAAGACCGCTGCCAAGAAGTCAACGGCCGGGAAGGCGGGCGCGAAGAAGGGCACAGCAACCCGCAAGAAAAAAGAAGAGTGAGTCCGCGGACTTACGCGGCAAGGTGTGATGAGGTGAATCATGGCTCATAAGAAAGGTGGCGGCTCAAGCCGCAACGGTCGTGATAGCAAATCCAAGCGCCTGGGCGTGAAACGCTACGGTGGCGAGTTCGTGCGCGCCGGAAACATCCTGGTGCGCCAACGCGGCACGCGTATCCACCCGGGGGAGAACGTGGGCATTGGCAAGGATGACACCTTGTTTGCCACCGCCGATGGCAAGGTGGTCTTCGACTACGCGCGCGGCGGGCGCAAGCGGGTGAACGTGTTGCCGCTAGCTGAGTAAACCCATTCCCGCCTACGGCAGGCTGGCTGACTCCACCCCGGGGATCAGCGGTAATACGGGGCGGCGAGGACCGGGGAAAGGACTGGACATGAAAGAAGGTTTGCACCCCAAGTTTTATCCAAATGCCAAGGTGATCTGTGCCTGCGGCAACACTTGGGAGACAGGGGCCACCGTGGAGGTGATCCACACCGACGTCTGCTCCAAGTGCCACCCCTTCTACACAGGCGAGCAGCGCATTGTGGACACCGAAGGCCAGGTGGATCGCTTCTACAAGAAGCTGCAGGCCCGCGAGGAATACATCAAGCAGATGGAAGCTTTGGAGGCGGCCAAGACCTCGCCAGAAATGCCCATCAGCGAGTTGGAGCTGGGCACGCGGGCCGAGGCGGCCCTGGCCAAAGCGGGAATCGAAACGGTGGGCCAGGTGCTCGAAATCCTCAGCGAGGGCGAGGCTGGCCTGCTGGCCATTGAAGGCTTTGGCCGCAAGAGCTTGGCAGATCTGAAGCGACGACTGAAGCACCACGGTTTCGAATTGCCCGAGGCGGCCAGAGAGCCCAGCGTCCTCTGAGTCTTCCCTGCCCCCAAGGGACCACAAGGTGCGGGCTGCGGCCCGCATCTTTTTGGTATTCTGGCGGGAGGAAAAAAGCTCATGCGGGTCCATGGGCCGGCCGGCGCGGGCCCGGGGCCGCCACCTCCTGCCCGTGGGAAAGGTGGTGGGAGACACATCCCCGTCTCGATCTTGCCTTACCCATCGGCTGCGGTAGACTAGGCTTGCCTGGGAGAAATCTGCGCCAAAATGGAGGTGGGCATGCACCACGAGGAAGGCTCCGTCGAAGTGATCACCGGTTCCATGTTCAGCGGCAAGACCGATGAGCTGATCCGCCGGCTGCGCAGGGCCAGGATCGCCCGCCAGAAGGTCCTGGTCTTCAAGCCGGGCATCGACAAACGCTACGCTGAAGACAAGGTCACTTCGCATGCGGGCTCGGAATTCGAGGCCATCGCCGTGGATCACTCCAGCGCCATCCCCGATCTGGTGGACCAGGAGACCACTGTGGTGGCCATCGATGAAGCACAATTCTTTGACGAGGGCATCGCCAGCGTGGCTCAGGAATTGGCCGAGCGGGGGGTGCGGGTGATTGTAGCCGGGCTTGACATGGATTTCCGCGGTGAGCCATTCGGCCCTATGCCGCGGCTGATGGCCCAGGCGGAGCGGGTGGACAAGCTGCATGCCATCTGTATGGTTTGCGGGGGGTTGGCCTCGCGCACACAACGCCTGATCAATGGCCAGCCTGCCCGCTACGATGATCCCGTGGTGGTTGTGGGCGCCAGCGAACTCTACGAAGCCCGCTGCCGGGAGCACCATCTAGTGATTAGGGAATGACCATGCGCGATTATCACGAATTCCTGGAAGAGATTCTCATCGATCGCCAGACACTGCAGGCTCGGATTCGCGAGCTGGGGGCGGAGATCAGCAGAGACTATGCCGGAAAAGACCTGATGATGATATGCATCTTGCGAGGGGGTGTGATGTTTCTCACCGATCTGATGCGGGCGGTCTCGATCCCCCACACGGTGGACTTCATGGCGGTCTCCTCCTACGGCGCAGGGGCTCGCGACACCAGCGGGGAGGTGCGCATCACTCTGGACCTGACCACGTCCATTAAAGGGCGCGACGTATTGCTGGTGGAGGACATCATTGACAGCGGCAACACCATCGCCTCGGTCTTGGCGCTGCTGAAGACTCGCGAGCCGCGCTCACTCAAGGTCTGCACGTTGCTGGATAAGGCCGAGCGGCGCGAGGCGGAGGTGCCCATCCACTACCGGGGTTTTACCATTCCCAATAAATTCGTCTTCGGCTACGGTCTCGATCTGGACGAGTATTACCGCGGCCTTCCCTTCATCGGCGTGGTCAAAGAGGGAAAGTACATTGCGGAGGACTAGGGCGTGAGGCCAGCGCTTGAGCGGTTGATGCCCGCACGCGTGGCCCAAGCGCTCCGATCGCGCACCCAGCCTGGGCAGGTCTGGCTTGTGGGAGGGGCGGTGCGTGATGCGCTGCTGGGCCGCGAGACGCAAGATCTGGATTTCGCCGTGCGCCGCGCGGCCAGAAGCTTGGCGCGCGAAGTGGCTGATGCCTTGCAGGGGGCCTATTACAGCTTGGATGATGTGCGCGATGTGGGCCGAGTCTTGTGGCGCCAGCAGCATGGGCAGCGATGGATGCTGGATTTCAGCGCGCTGCGCGGGCGGGCCATTGAAGAGGATTTGCAGGATCGTGACTTCACCGTCAACGCCATGGCCGTGGACCTGCATGCGCCCCAGCAGCTCATTGATCCCTTAGGAGGGCGCCAGGACCTGCGGCGCAAGGTCCTGAGGGCCTGCCAGGAGGGGGCATTTGAGCGTGATCCGCTGCGCACATTGCGGGCGGTCCGCTTCGCCCTGGCCCTGGAGCTGCGCCTGGACCCAGGGACACTGCGCCCATTGCGTTTGGCGGTGCCGCTGATTAAGGGGGTCTCCGCCGAACGCAGGCGTGATGAGCTGTTCCGGATCCTGTCATTGCCCAGGCCAGCCAGCGCATTGCGCCTGATGGATCGACTGGGGCTCCTGGCTATCCTCTTCCCCGAGCTCGAGCCGCTGCGCGGTTTGGAGCAGCCACCGCCCCACAGCTACGATGCCTTTCATCACACCCTGGCGGTTGTGGACCGGCTGACGGATTTGCTGGGCGTGCTGGCCGCGCAATACGACGAGGAGAGTGTGGCGGATTTGACCCTGGCCGAAGTCAGCCTGCGGCTAGGGCGCTTTCGGGATGCCATTATCCGGGAACTCGGCCGTTGTCTGGCCGATGAGCGCAGTCTGCGCCAGTTGCTGACGCTGGCTGCCATTTACCACGATGTGGGCAAGGCGGAAACGTGGAAGCGGGAGAATGGCCGCATTCGCTTCATCGGCCACGAACGGGTGGGCGCGAGCGCGATGCGCAAGCGGGCTGGCGCGTTGGCCCTGAGCAGGGCCGAAATTCGTTGGCTTTCCCTGGTTGTGGAACACCACATGCGGCCGGCCCATCTAAGTCACGTGGAGCGGATCAGCCGGCGAGCGGCCTACCGCTTCTTTCGCGATGCCGGGGAGGGCGCACTGGGCGCCATTTTGCTTTCCCTGGCTGATATCCTGGGGAAAAGCGACCCGCCCGTTCAGCAGGACATGTGGCGCAAACGGGTCGAGGCCGCGCGCCAACTGCTCCTGGCTGGTCTGGAAGGCGCCCTGGGCCCTCTCAACCCCCGCCCGTTGCTCAGAGGGGATGAGCTGGCCCGCGAGTTGGGCGTTGAGCCAGGCCCCCAGATCGGCGTGTTGCTGGAGCAGTTGGTGGAGGCTCAGGCTGCCGGCGAGGTGAAAACCCGTCAGGAAGCGCTGCAATACCTGCGCGACCTCCTGCTGTCAGGGCGAGATGGGGCCGAATGAACCCGCCATAGGGGCGGCCCTGGATGCTCCATTCGCTTCCGGCCTTAAGGGCCTCGATCAAGTCCCTCAAGGGAAGATGGTTGTCAGCTTGGGTTCGTAAAATGCACGGCAACCCAATGGGTGGGAGCACTGGTCTAGCGGAAGCAGCGGCACCTTGTCTTTCTCGTACTCGCCTTCCAGGTGTCGGCAGGCGGGGCAGGCGTCCGCTGGGACGATTAACCGGATTAGGCTCACGCGCGGGTTGGCTTTCAACCGCTGCAAGGCCTGATACGCGGGGTGCTCGGTTGGGTCGACGATCTGTTTTTCCGCGACAGGTTCCATGGTCACTCCCGCTCCTGGATGGGATGATGCACGGGTCAAGCCGCAGAGATTATAACCGCAGAGGGGATGAAGTCAATCGTCATGCGGAGGGGTGTGTTGGACGATCCCTCGGCCCGAGGGATCCATGCGCGCATCGGGGTGCGGGGCTGCGCCCAGCGCCCAACGGCCTAGCGGTTTCACCGGGCCGCGGTGACCAACAGATGCTCGTACCCCCTCAAGGGCTGGGTCCCATGGCCGATGGTCCAGGCGGCGGACCGCTCGGGTCGCGGCAAGCCCATGGACGTGAGCAGCGTGTAGGGATGGATTAGGCCATGGCCGAAAGGACGATCCTGCATATGGATCTGGACGCGTTCTTCTGTGCGGTGGAGGAATTGCGCGATCCCAACCTCAAAGGCAAGCCCTTTGTCGTGGGTGGCAGCCCGCAGGGTCGTGGGGTGGTCTCCTCGGCTTCCTACGCCGCGCGCAAATTCGGGATCCATTCGGCGATGCCTACTGCCCAAGCCCTGCGCTTGTGCCCAACGCTGACGGTGATCAGCGCTCGCCACGGGGATTATGCGGCGTGGGCGAAGAAAGTGATGGACATCCTGAGCGACGAGACTCCGCTCATCGAGCGCATTTCCATTGACGAAGCTTTCCTGGATGTAAGCCAGGTCCGCGAAAGTGGCCGCCAGATCGCCCTGCGGCTGCAAGCGGAGATTCGGGGCCGCCTGGGGCTGCCCACTTCGTGGGGTGTAGCGAGCAACAAGCTGGTGGCCAAGATCGCGACCGAAGTGGGCAAGCCGGAGGGCTGCGTTGTTGTGCCGCCGGGGGAGGAGGCAGCCTTTCTGGCTCCTCTCCCCGTTCAAATGCTTTGGGGGGTGGGGCCCAAGACGCAGGAAAAATTACGACAGGCGGGCATTGAGACCATCGGACAATTGGCGGGCATGCCCGAGAGGGCATTGCGCTCGCTTTTTGGCAGCCGTGGCCCTGAACTTGCAGCCAGGGCACGTGGAGAGGACGAACGGCCCGTAGTGCAGCACCACCGCCGCAAGTCCATGTCGGTGGAGCGCACTTTTGCTCGCGATCAAGGGGATCGCGAACTCCTGGAGTCTGTCTTGCTCTCCATGGCCGAAGAGCTTGGTCGTCGCTTGCGTGAGCGGGATATGTCGGCCCAGGTGGTGCGCCTGAAACTGCGCTGGCCGGATTTCACCACCATGACCCGCCAGAGGAGGCTCGCCCAGCCCACGGATCTGGACGAGGAGATCTTCGCAGCGGGCCTGGCCCTTTTCGAGGGGCTCTGGCGCTCGGGCCGCAAGGTGCGCCTGATCGGCCTTGGCGTGGCGGAATTGGGGGCTTTCCCTCGTCAGCTGGAGCTTTTTGATGGGACCTGGCAGCTCGAACGGCGGCTGATGGAGGCGGTGGATCGCATTCGGGACAAGTATGGGGAGGGCGCGGTGCGCCGGGCCCGCTTGATGCGTAAGAAAGAGGGATGAGGATGACCAAACGTGCAGGAGGGTATGCATGACCCTTCATGGCAAGGGGTACTTCTTATGGCAGATCTGGAAAGTGGAGGGCGGCAGCGCGGAGGCCATTGCTGAGCGCGCCCAGGCCGCCGGCTTGTCCCATGTGCTGATCAAGATCGCCGACGGCCCCTCCTGGGCCTATAACTACGACTACGATGCTAAGGTGGATTTGGTTCCCCCATTGCGCGATTTGTTACGTGAGGCGGGTATGCAGGTCTGGGGGTGGCACTATGTGCGGGGCGACGACCCTTTGGGCGAAGCGCGCTTGGCCATCGACCGCACCAAAGCCCTGGGACTGGATGGCTACGTTGTGGATGCCGAGAAGGAGTATAAGGAACGTGGGAAGGCCGTGGCAGCCCGCCGCTTTATGGAAGCCGTGCGCTCAGGGCTTCCCGATATCCCCCTGGCCTTGAGCACCTACCGCTACCCCAAGTTGCATCCCGAATTTCCTTTTCAGGTGTTCCTGGAATTTTGCGATTATGCCATGCCCCAGGTGTATTTTGAGCAGGCCCATAATCCCGAACAGCAGTTAGAGCGCAGCGCAGAGCAGTACTTGAGCCTGGCGCCGGCGCGCCCCTTCATTCCCACAGGGCCGACCTACAGTCGCGCCGGCTGGCGGCCCTCGGCCGAGGAAATCACCCGCTTTATTGCCCATGCCAAAGAAATGGGTTTCACCGCGGTCAACTTCTGGTCCATGGACTTTGCCCTCAGGAGCGGAATGAAGGATTTGTGGCAGGCTGTTGCCGAGTTCCCCTGGCCGGGCGAACCTCCCGTGGCCGACATGCCCGAGCGCCTCATCGGGCGCCTCAACCAGCACGATGTGGAGCATGTGGTGGGGCTTTACCATGAAAACGCCGCCCATGTCACAGGGGCGCGCACAGTGGTAGGGCGGGAGGCCATCGCGGCCTGGTATCAGGTGCTCTTGCAGCGATTGCTCCCCAACGCCACTTTTGAAATCACAGGCAAAAGCGGTCGGGGAAACTCGCGGCACTTTACCTGGAGGGCGACCAGCGAGGCCGGAGAAGTGCTGGATGGCAACGATACCCTGGGCCTGCGCGATGGAAAGATCCAATATCATTACACGTACTTCACCATTACCGAGCCCCAATGACCTTGCGCAAAGAAAAACCAGCGCCCGCTAGGCGCTGGTTTGCTCTTCTTCAATGCGGTAGGTATGCTCGATTTCTACGGTCGGTGCCAGCATAGCCTGTGCCGGACAGTACTTGTCTCGCGAAAGCTCAATCGCGCGCTCCACCGCGGCTTTGTCCACCTGGTGTCCCCGCACAACATACTCGATGACCACGCGGGTGAAGACCCGCGGATGCTCCTGGGCCTGCTCAGCGTGGGCTAGCACCTGGAAGTGGGTCACGTCCTGGCGCTTCTTGCGCAGGATGGACATCACATCCATGGCTGTGCAGCCGGCAAGGCCGATGAGGAGAAGTTCCATGGGGCGAAATCCATCGTCCGCCCCGCCCACCGCCGGGGAGGCGCCCAGGCGCACCTGAAAACCCGTGTCAGCGGTGGCCTCAAAAGAAAGCCCACCATGCCATGATAGGGAAGCGTTCATGGGGATGTCACCTCGTCGCTTATCAGCAGCGCGGCAATTTCGCCCTGCAACGAATCTGCACAAACCTCACCAAACCAAACATGCCTGACAATTCCGTGCCTGTCCAAGACGAAGGAACTGGGCAGGGATATCGTTTTGAAGGCGCGCAACGACTCTTCCGTGGGATCCGACCAGACCGCGAATGTGAGCCCACCTTGACGGATGAAGGCCTCGACCTGCTGGAGCGGCTCGCCGATGTTGATGGCCACCACCTGAAACCCCCCCTGCCTGAATTGGTCGTACGTGGCTTGCAGCACAGGCATTTCACGGCGGCACGGGGGGCACCACGTGGCCCACATGTTCACCAGGACCACCTGGCCGCGCAGGGAACCCAGGCTTACTGGGCGGCCTGATACATCGTGCAAGTTGAGATCTGGAGCAGGATAGGATACAGGGCTGCCGCGCGTGCATCCCTCGGGGGAATGGGCCGTGGCCTGGGGGGAGGCCCGCGCGCCGCGCAGGGCCATCCAACTGGCCAGCAGGAGCAGAGCAATTCCAGTCATGGCGGTGATGAGGGTGATAGTTCCGCGGTTTCCGTTAGGTGCCCGTTTCATGCAAGCTCCGCAAGATTGGCCTTGAGGTATTTAGGATTCCATGACTGCGCGCTGGATCTCCGCCCTGAACTGAGCCTCAGGCACCGCCCCGACCACATGCACCCGCCCGTTGATCACCGAATGGGGAACGCCGGAAATCCCGTATTGCATGGATTGCTCCGGAAATTCGGTGGCTTCCACCATGGCCGCGCTGACCCGGGGGCTGGCGACGGCCAGTTGGTGGGCCAGGATCACCGCGCGCGGGCAGTAGGGGCAGGTGGGAGTGACAAAAACCTCAACCTTCACCTCATCCTCAAGATTCTGCAGCAATTCCTGGGTCTCTGAGGAAAGCTGGCTTTCCCCTTGGCTGACCAGCCCGATGCTGGTGATCAGGGATGTGAACTCATATCCGGAAGGGATCCCGTAATAGCGCACACCATAATCCACCCATTCACCCTGCTCGTCCTGGGCTTCGATGACCAGCGCGGGTGCCAAAGCAATGCCCATCTTGTCCACCCACTCGGGTTCTTGGTCCATGTTGAGGATCTGAAGTTCCACTTTAGGGGAAAGGGTGGCCACTTCGTTGAGCAGACCCTCTGTATCACTGCAAAGCATGCAATCCTGGTCCTTGACGAAGAGAGTGAGCCGGATCGGGCGCGGCAGTTCGGCCAGCATGTCTTCAACCTGTTCTGCCGTTCTTTCGTCGATATACTGCATCATCGTTCTCTCCTGTACGGCTTCAACTGAAGCCCCTGTGACTATCAAGTGAAGGCGCCCGCCACCACATAGTGGCACCTGGGGCAAACCAGGTTAAGCAAGCCGTCGTAATCCAGGCGGCCCTCTCCGCAGCGGGGGCATTGCGCCCCCCTGCGCGGCCCGCGCTGGCAGACAGAATCCCCGCTCCTGGGGCGCTGACCAACGATGCGCCTGGCGCCGTCGCTGGAGGAGGCTGGTCTTCCTTCAGCCATCAATTCCTTAGATGCGCCAATACTGCGCTGGTTGCATCCCATGGGCGGAGCATCTGCCGCTGGGAGATGAGCCCTGCCCTCAACACGCTCATCCCCTCAATGCGTTCAATGAGCGCCCGGGCAGATCGACCTTTAAGAGGTGGGCGGATTGAGAAAAGCCTCCAGGTTCAGACGCCGGTAAAGGCGCATGCGCACCTCGGGGGGCATGTCGTCCGGGGCACTGGGATGGATCTGGTACAGATCGATGGTTTTGCGCAGGGTATCGACCAGGACGCGGCAGTTGTCACACTCCCGCATGTGCTGTTCGATGGCCGCGCAAAGGGCTTTCTCCGCTTCGCCATCCAAGAAGTCCACCAAATCCCCCAATAGATCCCGGCACTGACGATATTCACTCATTCACGCCATCCTTTATGCGGTCGGCGAAATAATCGGAGAGGTGCTCCCGCAGTTGGAGCCGAGCTCGCAGCAGGCGGGTCTTCACCGCTGATTCGCTAATGCCCAAGACTTCAGCCGTTTCACGGGTTGAGAGACCATGCAGATCGCGCAGCACAAACACCGAGCGCAGAGCGGGGGAGAGGCCCTCAACGCCGCGTCGCAGCTCCGCCCGCACCTCCTCGGTCATGAACTCTTTTTCCGGCAGGCAGCACCAATCGACGAATTGGCGTGGAAAATCGCCGTCGTCCGAGGGCCAAGGTTCCTCCAGCGAGACTTCCTGGGGGCGTTTTCGGCGCAGCCGCATGAGCGCCTGATTGGTGGCGATGCGGTAAAGCCAGGTGGAAAGCGCGGCGCGCCCTTCGAAGCGCGGCAAGGCGCGAAAGGCATTCAAAAAAGTCTCTTGCAAAACGTCCTCTGCCTCCTGCGGGTCGTGCAGCATGCGCAAAGCCAACTGGTATACGGAGGGCGAATGTTCCTCCACCAGCTTGGCGAATGCCTGCTGATCCCCCCGCCGTAGTGCTTGTAAGAAAGCTTCAGATTCAATCATAAGATGCGGTTGTCTTCTCCCAGGTTGCCCCATCGGTCAGCCTAAGCTAGAGTATACCTGATGGATGGACAGATCGCCTCACCGCTTGAATGGATGGCTGACGCCTGGCATCGCCTTACAGGCGGTGAATTAAGCCTAGCGGATGCAGGGAGCCTTCCCCCTGAAGTGCGCGCAAGTTTGGGTGAGGCGCCCTCCGCTGAGCCCATTCTCGCCGAAGCCTACGATCAGTGGTGGTGGATTGTCCCCATGCGGCGCAGCCATGGGGGTTTGCTCGTGGCGCGCGCCCAGCGAGACGGCCCCTGGAAGGCTCTGGTGGCCTCCTGGGCCGGCATTCTGGACAGATTGCTCGAAGAACAGGCCGTATCGTCCTCTCTGTCGGAGGAGTTGCTGCGTGCCTGGGATCGCCTCACCTTCCTTTTCGAGATTTTACAGTCCCTTGGTGAAAGCCGAAATTTGCAAGATGTGTTGGACAAAATCGCCGCCACCCTGGGATATCTGTTTCGGGCGCGGGCTGTGGTGCTGGAGGTGAAAGTTGGCGACCGTGCCATGTGCTCGGCCAGCGGGGCTCCTGTGCCGTCCATTCCCGCCGCAGCGCATGAGCAGGCCCTGGCCGTTGGCAGGCCCGTGGTCTTGGATCTTCCCGCCGAGCCCGGGGTCTCAACAGCCCGGCGTTTGGTCTTGAGTCCCCTGCGAGCCCGCTCCGGCCTGACCGGTTGGATCGCATTTCTCGACCCGCCCAGCGAGAGCCTGGATGCAGGGGATTTGCAGCTCCTTGGTTCCCTGGCCGAATATGTGGCTGTCTTTCTGGAGGCCGCGCACATGCGCGAGACACGCGCCGAGCAGGCTCGTATCACCCGTGAGCTCGAGATGGCTGCTGAAATCCAGCGTAGCCTGCTGCCCAGCCGCTTGCCCCAGGTCGAAGGTCTGTCCGTGCACGCCTTCCTGCGGCCAGCCCGCCTGGCGGGAGGAGATTTCTATGACGTGGCCTGGGGCAAGGACGGCTCGCCATTCATTCTCCTGGCGGATGTCTCCGGCAAGGGCATGCCCGCGGCGCTGTTGACCGCTATTGTACACACCGCCTTTCATGAGCTGGCTCCCCAGCATGACAACCCGGCGCAATTGATGAACGCTCTCAATCGGGCGCTCTATCAAGACTTGGATCGGGCTCACGCATTCGTCACTGTGGCCTTGGCCCATCCTCGGGCCGATGGGCAGGCCATCGCCTATACCTCCTCCGGGCATGTTCAGGCTCTGCTGCGGCGGGCAAGCGGGGAATTGGATCAGGTCTCCGCGCACGGCCTTCCCCTGGGAATCCTCGCCGATGAAAGCTATCAAAGCTCGCAGGTAGCGCTGGGCCCGGGAGACCTGCTCTTGCTCTGCTCGGATGGCTTTATTGAGGTGCTCAACGAGACGGGCAGGCCCTTTGGCGTGGGGCGTCTTCTCGATATAATGGATATCGCCTATCAGGCCGGGCCTGATGAGCTGGTCCAAATGCT
>Ga0180881_1332_pt1 | contig 11870 bp, 5 predicted proteins | sample Deesub1362A_J573_FD_124314 | JGI IMG/M metagenome (GOLD analysis project Ga0180881, IMG submission 124314) | Anaerolineales bacterium JdFR-61 | reverse complement strand
CAAGGCTCGCGGCCTGCGGCCCAATTTGCCCATGGCTGCTTCTGTAATCAGGAAGATATAACGGGCCATCCCAACAAGCAGAAACCACGGGGGTGCCTTACCATAGCTCACGGCCAACGCGCAGGCCGCTAAGGTGCCCAGGCCATCCCATTCGATATCCAGCCTTTCACCGAGAAGGGTCGAGTGGCCCATGATACGCGCCAGATAGCCGTCCAGATAATCGCTCAGATCGGCCAGGGTATAGAGCACAGCCGGGGCCCAAGCCCAGCCAGCGGGTAGAGGCGGAATCAGCAGAAAACCAGCCAGCATGGCCAGCAGCGTGCCGCGCGCCAGGCTGAGAGCATTACCCGCCCCGAGCGAGGGCAGCAGCTCAACCTCCCCGGCGCGCCGATTGCCCGCCAGGTTGGAAAAGGTGAAATAGCCTTGATAGGCCAGCACGGCTCCAGCCAGCGCCAGCCATCTGCGCGCGGCCTCAGCGCCCATGATCGGGCGCAGCAGAAGAAAGCCTCCCAACATCCCCAGCGCGCTGCAAAGCACCCAGATTGCCGTTTGGCGTTGAAGGGCGGTTCGGGAGGTTGACTGGACCATAACTGGGCATCCTCGCGCAAGGGCACTTAGGGAAATTGTGCCACGAAACCGCGCTTAGGGGACCTCCAGATTCTCCGTCGACCACCCATTGTGGAGATTTGGAAGAATCGCCTCACCCGTGAAGCCGATCCCCCTGCCCGGGCCGCGCCCCCTTCTCCACCCCAGCGCGCTATCCCGCCCAGGCAGAGCTTTCGGATCTCTCCAAGGGATCAGTTCTGCGAGCGAACGGTCAAGGCTTTCGAGAGACCGTTCAGAATGGATCGCACGGTGAAGGGCTTGGCCACCACGTGGACAATGTTGAGCGCCTGCAACCGCTCGGGGTCAATCTGGTCACCCCAGCCGGAAATGATCATCACCGGCACCTGNCTGTAGAGGGCCCGGATGGCCTCAATGAGCTCCCAGCCGCCCATTCGGGGCATCCCCAGATCGGTGATCACCAAGTCGAAGGNACCCCTTTTCTGCAGGGCGCGCAGGGCCTGCTCACCATCCTCGGCGTGATGGACCAGGTAACCTTCCTCCTCGAGGATCTCGATCAAGGCCTCGCGGATAGGTTGCTCATCTTCCACAACCAGGATAGAGGCATTGGGCGCGGTCTTTTTCCGCGCTTCCTGACGGGGAGTCGGTTTATCGCCTGGGGGTTGGCTGGTGGTGGGGAGCCTGACGACGAAACAGCTCCCTTTACCTGGCTCGGTGGTCACTTCAATATCTCCCCCATGGCGTTGGACTACGCCGTAGACCATGGACAGGCCCAGACCCGTTCCGCCCTCTTTTGTGGTGAAGTAAGGGACAAAGATTTGCTCTTTGACTTCCTCCGTCATCCCCACGCCATCATCTTCCACCACAATGAGGGCGTATTGTTCGTCGCTGGCCGTAGTAATACGAACGGTGCCCCCTTCGGGCATGGCCTCCACCGCGTTGAATATCAAATTGAGCAAGATTTCGCGCAACTGGGAGGGCGCGCCCATAATAGGCCGCTCAACCCGCAGGTCCAATTCAATNGNGACGTCAATGCCCGCGCTTTGAGCCTGGTCTTTCCAGCGCGGCCGGCTCAACTCCACCGCTTCGCGCACAATTTGGTTNAGATCCACACCGACGAAATCTGAGGTGTCCTGGCGCGTTCGGGCGAAATCCTGCAGGCGGTGGATGGTCTCCCCGCCATCGCGGGCNGAGGCGATCACCTGCTCCAGATGCTGGCGGGCTTTGGGGTCNTCNATCCTTTGCAGCGCCAGCTCGGCCCTGGCCAGGATCACCGCCAGNAGATTGTTGAAATCATGGGCGATGCCCGAGGTCATCAACCCCAGGGAGCGCAGTTTCTCTATCTCAATCAGCCGCGATTGGACTTTGGCCTTCTCGGCGTACAGGCGGGCGTTTTCCAGGCTGGTGGACACAAAGGCCCCCAGGGATTCCAGGATCGCGGCGTCGGTGTCGTCGAAAGCGTTCTTGCGTTCGCTCTCTGCCAGCAGCACGCCGACGACTTCACCCTTCAACTTGAGCGGCACGGCCATGGCCGAGCATATTTGCCCTTCCACAGGAAGCGCCCGCAAGAAGCGCCTATCACTCTCTACGTCATTGGCCACCAGCGTGCGTCCCTCGGCAGCAGCCCTGCCAGCCAGACCCTCCTCACCGATTTTCACACGCACCGGCTGCCAGAAACCAAAACTATCCTCCGGTGAATAGTAGGAAGCAACCTCGGTCAAATACTCCCCGGCGACCATGAACAGGACCACCAATTCCAGGTGGAAACTGTGCGCCACGCGCAGCACAACCTCACGGAAGAGCTGATTCTGATCCAGAATGGAGGTGATCCTGCGGCCCAGGTCTTGCACGACCCGCAATTGGTTCGCCTGGCGGCGGATGCGTTCATGCTTGCGTGCACTGGCCATCCCCAGGGATATTTGGGCTGCCATGCGTTCAAGCAAGCGCCCTTCGTCCTTGGTAAAGGCCCTTTCGTCCTGTGCCGAGTAGACAGCCAGGACGCCCTGCACCTCCCCTGCCCAATAGAGCGGGACACCCAAGGCGGCACCGCGCGCGTAGCATGAATAGAGCCAGGGAGGATCCCCCGTTTCACCCGGCCGGCTGAGGATGAGCGCCTCACCGGCACGATAGACGCGACCGGCGAATCCCCGCTCAATGGGAAGCTGGCGGCTGTTCAGGGGTGCATCCAACTTGTACGCTGAACCCATCACCAACTGCCCATCCACCTCATCCAGCAAGAACACGGCACCGCGATCCGCGCCCACCAACTGGCATGCGTTTTGAACGGCTTTGCTAAGCAGCGGATACAGCTCCAGCTCGCCGGAAATCCCCAGCGCCAATTCATATAATGCCGAGAGCTCCTCCGCCTGGCGCCGCACCTGGGCGTAATGGCTGGCGTTTTTCAGCGCCACAGCCAACTGATCGGCAAACCGTCGTGCCAGGGCAAGGTGCGTTTGCTGAATGGTCCCTCCCTGGCGACTGGCAAGGGTCAAGGCACCCAAAATTTCTCCCTGGCTCACCAACGGAATGGATATCCACTCCACAAAGCCCATAGCCTGTAAGGAACGGTCCAGGCGACACGCGCTGACGGAAGGGTCATTTGTCTGACGGCGCACAACCCTGCCAGCGCGCAGTGCATCGGTGAGGCCCCACTCGTTTAAGCTGAGGATCTGGCCGGGCCGCAAGCCTCTCCCCCCATCGCCCCGCAGGCCTAAGACCTCAGCCTGGTCCTCATCCTCATCAAAACGAGTGACCGCAGCCCAGTGGCAGGGAATCAGGTTCAGCACCCCTTCCAGAGCGGCGCTTACCACATGGTCCACGTCTTGGGATGCCAGCGTGCGTTCAACCAACCGCGCCAGGGAGCGGTCGATTTCAAACTGGACTTGCGCTTCTCCTTGCAGGCGAACCTTTTCGAAGGCCAGCGAAAGCTGCTCAATGGCCGTGCCCAGGAAGAGGGTTTCGCCCGCGTCCAATGGGGCCTTGCCCCGGGTGCGGTAAAAAACGGCCAGGCCGAAAGTCTCCCCTGAAGCGCGCATGGGTAGCACCAAGCTCTCCATGCCCGCTTTGGAGCGCAGGCCCTTCGATCTCCCATCAGCGGGCCAGATGCCCGGCAGATGTCTGACTTCGCTGGGGCCGATCTCCTCAAGGGGCCAGGGGAGGTCACTCAGGGCCATCACGCTGCCCGGAGCCGGCAGCTCCTCCAGGGGCGAACCCGGCGGGCGGCTTACGCTCAATAGGGCGGTCAGCGCCTGCCCTTCCCCCTCGCGCAGGAAAAAGGTACACGCCTTCAAATCCAGGGCATCCAGAATGCGCTCGGCCGCTCTGTGCAAAAGGACCGCGATGTCGGATTCCGTGCTGGCCGAGGCTGCAATTTCCGCCAAAATACGCCCGTGCTCTGCTTGCTGAATGGATCGCGAGAATAGATGGGCGCTCTCCAGAGCCACCGAGAGGTGGTTGGCGAAAGCGGCAATCGCCTGAAGATCCTCTTCAATCAAGTCCGGCCCCCATACCAGGAGCAAACCGCCGAGATCCTCGCTGGAGACCATGGGGGCCAAGATGCTTGCTTGATATCCATCTTGAACTTGCAGCCACGCAAGCAGAGGGTTGGTGGATGCTTTGTCCGCCGGGGCTGGGGGGAAGAAGCGCGGACGGCCCGCCTCCATCATGGCCTGCAGCAACTGGGCACGCTCTGCATCCAGGATCCAGCGCGATCCACCGCGCAGGGCCTTCTTCTTCTTGCCTTGCCGGGCGATGGGCTGGGATACATAGCGCACCAACCAGGCCCGCTGCGAGCTGCGGCGGGTCAGCACCACACATTGCATCCCCAGATGCTTCAATTCATCGCCCACGAGGCGGATGATGGCGTCCCCGTCCAGGCCCCGAATGGCCCCACTGGCTGCCTGATTCAAAGCGGCCAGCCGGCCCAACACCCGGCGGAAGGCCCGCCCCTGCTCCTCGAGACGCAATTCTGCTCGCCGTCGCGCGGTGATATCGGTGAGCAGCAGAATCTTGCCTGCGTATCGCCCGGCCTCTTGCGTGGGCGTCTCGCTGATCAGGGCATGGATCCTCTCGCCGCTCGCATGCAGCAGATCCATTTCGTAACGCCCGTATCGGCCGCATCGGCAGCGCTCATCGGCTTCTCGGAAGATCTTCATCTGGTCTTCAGGGACCACTTGGGTCCAGCGCTCCCCCAGCAGATCCTCCTCTCGGCGCCCCAGGATGGAGGCCGCGGCGCGGTTAACGTGGGCGCAATAACCATTGACGTCCAGCATCACGATGCCCACGGCCAGATGGGCTGCAATGTCCTCCTTCAACTGATCCAGTCGCTGGACCATCCCTTCCAGCCGCCGCAGTTGGGATACATCTTGCAAGCTGACCAGCAGCCCCCGATGGCCGCCGTTGTTCACCTCCCTGCCTTGGATCCGCAATACGCGCGGCACCCGGCCAGGCGGGCGGTACTCGGCCTCGCACACACGAGCGGCCCTCTCTCCCCCCTCACTTCCCGCCCGCTCTTCCTTAAACCACGACGCGCAATCGGGGAACAATTCCCACAGCGGTTGCCCACGAAGCTCCTCACCCGGGACAGCCAGCAGCTCGGCGGCCGCGGGGTTGACCTCCCGGATGTGCCCAGCCGCATCCAAAAGCAGCAGTGGCCAATCAGCCTGTTGAAAGGCCCGGATTTGCTCCTGATGCGCGCCCTCCACCTCCTCCCGTAAGCGCTGAATTTGCAGGGCAAGTGCCAGGCGGTCGGCCAGACGGATCAGGGCTGGGACACGCTGGGCGCCAAGGTCCTCACCCGCAATGAGCACAGCCTCGCCGTGACCGTTATCACGCCACAGGGGGAGCAAGACCAGGCGCTGTCCAGCAAAGGCATGGGTGAGCAAGGATCTCTCTTGCAGCGGTCCGCCCAGCGCTTCCTGCAGATTGGCAAAACATCGCGCCCGCTGAGAAAACCAGCTATGCAGGTGTTTTTGGCAAACCCTGGCTCTCCGCAACAGCAAGCGCGCCGTCCCCCCATCCAGTGGATAGCTGGTTCCGTCGGCGGCGAAGGCCGCTTCAACCCACACTTCCCCCTGCTGGAAATCGCATACCAGCAGCGCCAGGCCCTGATTCATAACCGCCAGATTCTCCGCCAGGGCTCGCAACAAATCATCCTGTCTGAGCCCAGGATCCAGGGCCAAGCGCGTGATGCTCTCCAGCACGGGTTGGTACTCCCGGCCGGCATCGCCAATGTCCTCCACCTGGCTGGGGACTGCCCATTCGGATCGCCTTGAACCAGCCATCAGTTCCCTTTTTGCATCCCGGGGGCGCGCGTTCTTAGACCCCACTGCGGTCGCCTTCCATTCTAGACTGCTCCTGGCCTTTTGCGCCTTTCCCAAGGCTTGCAAATACATTGCAGTTTCCTAACAGCCGCTCAGTGACGACCGACAGCCAGAATCATGACGTTTCCCACTACACGGACTAAGCCTATCCAGCATATGGTCAATTGGAGTTGTCTGACCAGGTCCTGGCAGGGAAATCATGAGCGAGCAGCAAGGGCCCGCAAGAGGGCGCCAATTTGGCATTCTTTGCCTCTTCCAAGGACAATGGGGGGAGAGGATCACGCGCAACCTGGAAGAACACGCCCCCGGCCATTGGGTCATCAGCCGATGGAAAGCTCCCAAGATCCTGCCCCAAATCATCGACGACCCGGAGGACTTCCTGCCGGACTCCTTCCCCGCCGCCGATCTGGTGCTCTCCCTGGGGGAGCATCCCGGCCTGGCCCAACTGGTGCCCGAGGTCGCCCGCATGTGCGCTGCGAAGGCGGTGATCGCGCCCATCGACCGCGGCGAATGGCTCCCCGATGGCCTGGCAAGCCAATTGCGCGGCTGGCTGCAGGAAATGGGCGTCGCCAGCGCATTCCCCAAACCCTTTTGCTCACTGACCGAAAATTCCTACAACCGCACCCCCCAGGTTGTGGGGTATGAAGACCCCATTATCGCCCACTTCGCCGCCCACTTCGGCCGCCCTGCCTTCAGGGCCCGGGTTGAGGGCGAGCGACTAGTCCACTTGGAGGTGCAGCGGGACGCAGCCTGCGGTTGCGCGCGCCACACAGCCGAGGGCCTGGCTGGCTGCCTTCTCAGCGAAGCGTTAGAAAAGGCGGGCATGCTGCACCATCACTATCCCTGCCTGGCTGGAATGACCAAAGACGACAATTACCGCGACACTTTGATGCACGTTTCCGGCAACTTGCTGAAGGACGCCCTCAAGGAAGCCCTCCAGCCCTATCTCAAAGTGGTTTACCTGCGCCCGCAAGGGCGCATTGCTAATCAAGAGGAATGAGCCACCAGACAAGGAGCGAGCCGCGATGGAAAAGCTTGTCCTAGATATCCCCCTTCTCTACGCTGACCATCACACCGTGGCCGTGCGGCGCATCCTGGAAGGGCTGCCCGGCATCAGCGATCTCTACGTCAGCTCCGCATTTCACCAGGTCTCCCTGAACTACGACCCAGCCCAAGTGAGCAAAGAGCAGATCGTCCAGGCCCTGGAGGAGTACGGCTATCTCCAAGAAGGCCCCCAGCTGGCCTTCGCTGACCGCATCTATCGGCACGAACAACGCCGCACCGCGGCCCTGGCGGGCACGGCGGGCACCGTGGCCTTCATCGAACCGGCCCCGCCTATCCAGGAACGCCCGCGCATGCCCACGCCGGACCTGGACCTCTTGGCTAAAGAGTAGCGCTGCTCGTGGACCCCAAGGAGAAACGACGATGAGTGAAAAGAAACCCCGGCCAAGGAAAAAGGGACGCACGCCCGAAGAACGTTCCATCGACCCCGCGGCCATCGAAATGCTGCAGCGCGCGGATGAATTGGGGCTGGAGACAGCCTTCCACCGCGCCGATCATATGGCCCCCTGCCCCATCGGCTCCAGTGGCCTTTGCTGCAAGGTTTGCTTCATGGGCCCCTGCCGCCTGGTCAAAGATGGCCAGACGGGCGTGTGCGGCGCGACCATCGAAACCATCACTGCCCGCAACTTCGCCCGCGCCGTGGCCGCAGGCGCCGCGGCCCACTCGGACCACGGCCGCGACCTGGCCCTGACCCTGGTCGCCGTGGGCGAAGGCGCGGCCCAAGGCTACCAGATTCGCGACCCCTTCAAGCTCAAGCGCCTGGCCCAGGAGCTGGGCATCCCCAGCGCGGGGCGCAAGATCGATGAACTGGCCCTGGAGGTTGGCAAGGCATGCCTGGCCATGTTCGGCCAGCAGACCGGCGAGGTTAAATTCATCGAGCGCGCCCCCGCTAAGCGGGTCGAGCTCTGGCGCAAGCTGCATCTGGTTCCGCGCGGCATCGACCGCGAGGTGGTCGACGTGCTGCACCGCACCCACATGGGCGATGACCAGGATCCTGACCACATCCTGCACCAGGCGCTGCGCACCGGGCTGTCCGATGGCTGGGGCGGTTCCATGGTGGCCACCGCCATCTCCGACATCCTGTTCGGCACCCCCAGCCCCTTGCTCTCTGAGATGAACCTGGGCGTGCTTAAGACCGACGAGGTCAACATCGTCGTCCACGGCCACGAGCCCACCCTCTCGGAGATGATTCTGGCCGCCACCAGCGACCCTGAACTGCTAGCTTACGCCCAGGAAAAGGGCGCCAAGGGTATCAACCTTGCGGGGATTTGCTGCACCAGCAATGAAACCCTGGTGCGCCAGGGCGTACCTTCGGCGGGCAACTTCCTGCATCAGGAGCTGGCCATCCTCACCGGCGCGGTGGACGCCATGGTGGTGGATGTGCAGTGCATCATGCAGGCCCTGCCGGATCTGGCCCAGAAATTCCACACCAAAGTGATCACCACCTCCCCCAAGGTCAAGATCACCGGCGCGGAGCACATCGAGTTCGACGAGCATCGCGCCCTGGACATCGCCAANGAGATCGTGCGCAAGGCCATCGACAACTTCCCCAACCGCGGCGAGGTCCACATCCCCGAGATCACCTCCGATGTGGTGCCNGGCTTCTCCCANGAATACATCAACTACATGCTCGGCGGGAGNTACCGCGGCTCCTTCCGCCCGCTCAACGATGCCATCATCTCCGGGCGCATCCGGGGCGTACTGGCCAACGTGGGCTGCAATAACCCCCGCAGCACCCAGGACGCCACCCACGACTACCTGGTGCGCGAGCTGCTCGAGAATGACGTGCTCATCGTCGAGACGGGCTGCGGCGCCATCGCCAGCGGCAAGGCCGGCTACCTGCTGCCCGAGACGGCCCTGGAAATGGCCGGCCCCGGCCTGCGCGAGGTCTGCGAGGCCACGGGCATGCCCCCCGTGCTCCATTTGGGTTCCTGCGTGGACAACACCCGCATCCTCACTGTGCTGAGCCAGATGGTTGAGGAGGGCGGCCTGGGCGAGGACATCAGCGACATCCCCGCCGTGGGCATCGCCCCCGAGTGGATGAGCGAGAAAGCCTTGGCCATCGCCACCTACTGCGCGGCCTCCGGCGCCTATGTCATCATGGGAATCAGCAACCCGGTGGAGGGAAGCCCGCAGGTGACCGAGATCCTCAGCAGCGGCTGGGAGCAAAAAGTGGGCGGCAAGATCGAGTTTGTGGTCGAGGAAGAAGAGATGGTGCGTCGCATCCTGGAGCACATCGACAAGAAGCGCGCCGCCCTGGGTCTGACCGCCTACGAGCCCGAGAAATTCGGCCGCAGCGGCGACTGGCGCATCAAAGAATTGGTGGAACTCCCCCTGGAGGAGCGCGCCGAAGCCCTCTACGGCCAGCCGGCGGGCGATTAGGGCATCGCCCAGCCCCCGGCCCGGATACAATGCGGGCGAAAAGACAATGACAAGGATTGCAACCACAGACCCATGTTGGATTGAGCCTGAAGAGAACCATTAGCATGTGAGGAGCGAGCCCAATGTCCCGATTTATCGCCACCCGAGCCATCCGCGGCGCGAACCTCATCTACCTTGAGGCCGAGCAGATGCTTGAGCGCGCCCTGGCGGAGAAAGGCCCGGACACCCCGGTGGCTTTCCCCAACACCGCCTACTACCTGCCGCTCATCCTGGGGCTTACGGGCATAGAGGTGACCAAGCTGGCGGACCTGAAGCAGGTCCTGGAGCATGCCCGGTCGCTTTTGCACCCGGTGCCGCCCGAGACCCGCTGGACCCCCTACCTGGGCGAAACATTGGATAGCGGTATCGCCACCCTGCTGGCCGAGGAGATCATCGAGGCCGTGCGCTTCGTCTACGGCCTGCAGCCTGAGCCCCTGCCCGGCTTCCAACTGGCAGGCGGGACGGCCTTCACCAGCCCGGACAACGGCAGCGGCCCTGGCGGCGACGGCCACCTGAACGGGCCCATTGATGACATCCAGCTGCGCTCGTGGGGTATCCAACTGGTGGATGGCCGCATGCCCGGCTTCGCTGCCATCGTCGGCTGCGCCAAGTCCAACGAAGTGGCCGTGAAGATTGTCCGCGAATTCCAGCGCCGCAACATCCTGTGCTTCCTCTGCGGCAACGTCAACGGGCGCAGCATCATCCACCAGTTGGTGGAAGAGGGCGTGGAACTGGGCTACGACACCTACACCGTGCCCTTCGGCACCGACACCATCTCCGCCATCTACGCCCTGGGATTCGCTGTGCGCTCGGCGCTCACCTTCGGCGGCATGAAAGGGGGCCAGGCGCGCGACATCCTGCTCTACAACAAGGAGCGCGTCTTCGCCTTCGTGCTGGCCCTGGGCGAGGTGGACGATCTGAAGTATGCCACCGCGGCGGGGGCCATCAACTTTGGCTTCCCGGTCATCGCCGACACGGTGATCCCCGAAATCCTGCCTACAGGCGTGACCACCTATGAACACGTGATCTCCATGCCCTTCAATGAGATCCCCGGGAAGGATGATCTTGAGCGCGCCGAGAGGCTGGTGCAGAAGTGCATCGAGGTGCGCGGCGTCAAAGTGCGCGTCTCCGAAGTGCCCGTGCCGGTGCCCTACGGCTCGGCCTTCGAAGGCGAGGTTGTGCGCCGCGCCGATATGAGGATCGAATTCGGCGGCAAGAAGAGCCGGGCTTTCGAATACCTTTTCATGGCCGATATGGATGAGGTGGAAGACGGCAAGATCGAGGTCATCGGCCCCGGCTTCGAGGATCTCCCCGAAGGCGGCGCCATGGATATGGGCATCCTGGTCAAGGTGGCCGGGCGCAAGATGGAAAAGGACTTCGAGCCCGTGCTCGAGCGCCAGATCCACTACTTCATCAACGGCGCCTCGGGCATCCAGCACATCGGCCAGCGCGACATCGCCTGGATCCGCATCAGCAAGGCCGCCTATGAGAAGGGCTTCAACCTGCGCCACTTCGGCGACATCCTGCACGCCCGCTTCCACGAGGATTTCGGCAGCATCGTCGACAAAGTGGAAGTGACCATCATCACCGACCCCGACCTGCACGCCGAATGGCTGGAAAAGGCCCGCGCGGCCTACGAGGAGCGCAACGAGCGCATCGGCGCGATGACCGACGAGACGGTGGAGGACTTCTACTCCTGCACCCTCTGCCAGTCCTTCGCCCCCGACCACGTCTGCATTATCAGCCCGCAGCGGCTGGGGCTGTGCGGGGCCTACAACTGGCTGGACTGCAAGGCCTCCTTCCAGATTAACCCCACCGGCCCCAACCAGCCTATCCCCAAAGTGGAGGTCATCGACCCCGTCAAAGGCTACTTCAAGGGCGTCAACGAATTCGCCGTCACCGCCTCTCACGGCACGGTCAAAGAAGTGGCCATGTATTCCATCATGGAAAATCCCATGACGGCCTGCGGCTGCTTTGAGTGCATTGCCATGGTGATCCCTGAGGCCAACGGGGTGATGATCGTCAGCCGCGAGGACACCAGCATGACCCCCGCCGGCATGACCTTCTCCACCCTGGCGGGCATGGCCGGCGGCGGACTGCAGAGCCCAGGGATAATGGGGCACGGCAAGTTCTACATCCTCAGCCCCAAATTCATCTCCGCCGACGGTGGCTTCAAGCGCGTGGTCTGGATGTCGTCGATCCTCAAGAAGCAGATGGCCGAGCAGCTCCAGCAGGTGGCTGAGCGCGAAGGCGTGCCCGACCTGCTGGATAAGATTGCCGATGAGACCATCTGCACCGACGTGGAAGAGCTGGTCAAGTTCCTGACCGAAAAAGGGCATCCGGCCCTAGAAATGCCGCCGATTATGTAGGCAAGGGAGGAGTACAACGCCATGACCGTTGCCATTCCCAAGGAAACTTGGCCGGGGCGGGTGCGCGAGGTCACCCTGGGCGCCACCGCCGAGGAGGGGGGCACCCGCAGCCGGGCACTGACCATCGGCGGGG
>Ga0180881_1288_pt1 | contig 11900 bp, 6 predicted proteins | sample Deesub1362A_J573_FD_124314 | JGI IMG/M metagenome (GOLD analysis project Ga0180881, IMG submission 124314) | Anaerolineales bacterium JdFR-61 | reverse complement strand
CCAGGTAGCGGAACATGACCGCGTCGGCGATGACCACGCCGTCGGCGCCGTCCGTGATGTAGCGCACATAACCCTCGGTGCCCCGGTTGAATGTGTAGGTCCCCAGGTAGTTCCATTGGCCGTAATTGCGCGTCTGGTCGACCACCACCTGGGTGGTTCCCTGAGCGTGGCGGATGAGGGCCTGCAGGTTGCTGGCTTCCTGGTGGGTTTCCGGCTTTTCGCCCCGGTCGGCGTGCCAACCGTGCCATTCATAAACCGCGTATTTCCCAGGCACGCCGATGGTGGGCCGGAAAGTGGCCGTCTTGCCCGGGCCGGAGGTGTAAAAGTAGGGGGTGCCCTCCTCGGTCCAGCCAGCCACCCATTGGGTGTAGTAAGGGTTGGCGCCGTACTTCTCGTCGCTATAGCGGATGGTGCTCCAGGCCTCGCGCGGCTCCAGCTCCACCGGGTTTGAGCCCGGGCTGGTGTCGTCGTTGTGCCAGTTGCCGACGATGATGTCGGCGACGGCTATAGTGGGGCGGGTGAAGAGCAAAATGGCGTCGCCCTTGTCGTCACCGTTGCCGTCCGGCCTGGGGCCGGGGTCGCCACGCAGGGCCACCGAAAGGAAGCGCTGCCCGTTGTTGAAATCGGGGTCCTGCCCCCCGCGCAGGCGGTAGTAGGTGGGGAAGTCGGCGGTGGAGAAACCGGCCAACTGCCAGGCTCGGCGTAAATCCGCCTCGGTGACCGTCTGGGGCGATCCGGTGGGGTTGACTATGACGGCGCCCTTATCGAAAAAGCGCACGTGGATGCAGGTATAGGTGGCCCAATCGGGCGGGATGCCGGTGGCCTGGCTGTCAGTGCACAGATCCGGCAGGCGGATGGGCGGCGAGGTGGGGTAGCCCAGGTCGGTCTCGTACTCGTCGAACCAAAGGCCGATGTAGTTGTACCAGCCGAAGTTGCGGGCGAAGTAGGCGTCGCCCATCATGGCTGTGGCCAGGCCGTAGCGCATCTGGGCGAAGTCATTGCGCCCGTCGCGCACGTAGTCCGGGTAGTCACCCTCTTTGACGGTGTCGAGGAGGATGACAGCGTGCGGCTGTGGGGCGTGCTGCTCCCAATACTGCAGCTTTTCGACGAAGCCTTCCCAGGTCCAGATTTTGCGCAGATATTCGAGCAAGAAACCGCTCATGAAGTCAGCCATGTAGTTGTCTGCCGGATCGCCGCTGTTGCTGACCAGGATGGGCTGGCGGCCGGGCATCAATTCTTGCAGCACCTGGCGCTCATATTCGAACATGGCGCGCACGCCGATCTTCCACTGCTCGGTGAGCTCGGCCATGCTGTACTGGGCGGTATCGTCGCAGTTGCAGTCACGCACGCCGTCGTTGTCGAAGTCGGCGCCGAAGTCCCCGTGGCCATAGTAATCGGCGCCGCAGAGGTCGTCGGCGCACAGAATGCGATCGCGCATCTCGGAGTAGAGCACGCCGTCAAAGGGTTCAAGGTCCTGGGGTGTCAAGCCGGCATAGCGCTGATCCACCGCCAGGCGGGCCACCTCGCGGTAGTCGGCCAGGGGGTTGAAGGGCATCAGGTTGGGGGTGTAGCCGAAGACCTCCACCGGCTGCTTGAGCGTCGAGCCGGCGGGGTGGCTGAAATCCAACCCCCACAGCCCTTGCAATTCGTCCCCCTCTATGGCGTTGAAGCGCATGGTGTCCCCATTGAGGAAGGCCAGCCAACCCTTCTTATCGTAAAGCCAGGAGGTGTCGCCGACGCTGAGGCTCGTGCTGCTGGGGTCAACGGGGGAGAGGCTGACCGTCGTGCGGTCCTTCATCACGAAATATTCGGGCGGCGCGTCGTCGTAGAGGTGCAGCGGGCTGTAGCCCGCCTTTCCCAGGACGATGGTTGCGGGACTATAGGCCTTGATCTCGCGGGCCAGCTCCTGCGAGTTGGCGTAGAAGGGCCGACCTTGCAGGTTGTAGGAGTTGGGCACTCGGCAGCCGTCGCCTAAGCCGGCAAAGGCCACCAGGTCATAGCGCGAGTGGATGTAGGGGGTTGCGCCGTCGGACGGCCCGCTGGGCTGGCAGTTGATGTAGTCTGTTTGGGGATCGACGGGGCGCATAAAGGCCACGCGAGGGAAAGGCGGGTTGAGGTCCGTCGTGCGCTGCCCGGCGTCGCAAGCGGTGATGCAGCATAGGCCCGCCGGATCGCCGTTGTACCATTGGTTGCAGCTTTGCCCTACCTGGCAGAGGTTGTAAGGGCAAGGGGGCTGCTCGTCGGCCTGGCCCGGGCCGCTGGAGCTCATGACCAGGGCGGCGAAGACCAGCAGGGCCAGGTTGCGCAGGAGGCGGCGATGCCTCAGGCTGACCAGGACATTGCTCTTCAGTGCAGCCAATGTAAACCTCCCCAGATCAACGCTGGGATCGCAGTGAGATGGCCGGGGTCGGCCGCCGAATCCCGCACCCCGCTGCTCATTCCAGGCCCTTGGCGATGACCATCAAATGGGCGGTGTAGGCGCGAGTGACCGGATCGGCAGGGCAGAATTCGAGCGGCTGGCTATTGCAGGGCTCCATCAGGCCACGGTGCACCGCTTCCTCAGCCCATTTGGTGCCCCAGTAGTCAACAGGCATATCGCTGAACATCCCTTTGGGCGCGGGGGGCTGAAAGTCGGCGCCGTTCTGCACCCGCAGGAAGTAAACCGCGGCCATGACCCGGCTGGTGAAGTCCTCCGGGCAGAAAATGAGCGGGTCAGTGCCGCAGCCGGCCGTCTGACCGTCCAGATAGAACTGGTGCACCCATTCGAAGGACCAATGCTGGTCACTCACATCAGCGAAGACCTGGCCATCAGGCCAAGGGGGGCTGAAATCGGCCCCATACAGCCCGCGCACGTTGAAGACTGCCATCTCCGAGCGCCGCAGCGAATTTTGCGGGCAGTACATGGGCGGGTCCAGGCTGCAGCCGGCGACGAATCCCAAGTCGTGGAGTTTGGTGATGTCGCCGTAATAGGGATGGTCAGGGGCCACATCGACGAAGGGTGACTCGGAGGCCTGGATGTCCACGGAGCCTGGCAGCAGGGTCATATCCACTGCCAGGGCCTCGGGGTCGGCGGCGGTCACGTTCTCCAACCCCAGGGGTGTGCTTCCCACGGGAGCCCCAATGCGCACGTCGAAGACTGCTTCGGCCAGCACGCCGTCGGCGATGGCGTGCTGGTTGAGGCCATAGATCACGGCGCGCACCACCCCCGTCGCCGGCTGGGAGCTGGCCAGGGTTTTATCGGCCTGGATGGCGCTTGGCCCGGCCTCGATGGCCTTGAAGGTCAGGATGGCCGGGTCATAGGTCAGATCGAAGTTAATGGCTGAGACCGCGCTGCCAGGCCCCGTGACCAGGGTGATGGGTACCCGCAGGTCCAGGGAGGCCGGGTAGCCTGAAACCTGGGCCACCTGGAGGGTAGCGCTGCCGGGCGCGGCCCATGCGCTGGGTGACAGAAGGAGGCTGAAGGCGAGGGCGAGCAGGATGGCTTTTTTCATGGGATTCTCCCTAGACCCTTCATGGCGGGCCCACCTGGGCGCCACCAACGGCGCGCAGGATGATCTCGTACTTGTCGCTGGTCCCCAGGCGCAAGCGGGGGATGAGGGCGAAGACGCCCTGGTTGCGGGCGGCGGCGATGCGCACACCGTTGTACTTGCTCCCGCTGGCGCGCTCGGGGTCGTGGAGCAGGATCGCCGGGCTGAAATTGCCCTGGCCGTCCACGTAGGCGATATAGCTGTCGATGTATTCGAAGGAATGGTGGATTTCGGTCTCGCCAGCGGAGAAGGCGATGTAGGCCAGGCCGCGGCCCGGATCGTATGCGATGGATGGTACGTTGTGGTCAGGGTCGAAGACCCCGTTGCCCGCCTCGTCGGAGAAGAGCTCGACGAAGTGGGTCTGCAGGTTCCAGGATCCACCCCGGTTGGTGGCATAGAGAAGCCCCTGGGTGGCCCAGCCAGTGGTGGTAATCACATAGAGATGGCCCTGGGGGTCGATGGAGGCGTCGATGAAGTCGCTGATGTAGTCGTGGAGCAGCAGATCCTGGCTGTGGTCGCCGGCAGGCGTGCGCGATTGGTAATGCAAGCCGCGAGAGCCGGTCTTGCGGTCGCCCCAATCGCGCCAGAAGTAATGCGCAGTGCCCTGGGAGTCAAAGACCACCGCGCCCGGCTCCTCCACATAGCCCGCCGTGCGATTCGTGGGCGGGTGCACCCGGGGCCCGATCAGTGGGGTCGGTCCGCTGTTGTCGATGATGTTGTAGTAGAACACCCAGGCCGTGTCGGGGTCGGCGCCCTCTTTCTCGCCCACATGCTCGTACAGCACAAAGGCGGTGTTATCGCGCCGGTCGATGGCGATGCGCGGCTTTTCGGTGCGGTCGGGGAAGGCCTGCACCACCAGGGGCGTGATGAAGGCGCCGTCCTGCATCTTGGTGTACATCACGTCGTCGGCGCTGATGTAGACCACGTGGGGGTTGTCCTGGTTATCGATGGCGATGCGCGGCTGGGATCCTTGCGGCGCGATGATCCGGGGGGCGCTCAGGCCCTGGGGGGTGTAGCGAAGGTAGGTCACTGCGCCGTCGGAAGCGCGGTAGACGATGTGCAGGTTGCCCTGGCCGTCCACAGCGATGTCCGGGCTGCTGCCGTCTGCAATATAGACTTCCTCCCCCAGGTGCAGCGCGCCATCGGGGTTGGGCATGGGGGTGGGGCCCGGAGTCGGGGTGGGCGTTGGCGTCGGTGTAACCGTAGGGGTTGGGGTGGGGGTGGGAGGCTGGCCGGCGTATATGGCGCGGTGCATCATGCAGGCCGCCTCCTCGCGCAACAGGGGGTCATCGGGTCGGTAAAGGGCATCCCCCTGATTGGGTGGGTCCTCGCAATCGCCCAGGATGCCGGCGTCCAGGGCGGCGTAAATCCATTTGTTGTACCAGATGGAGTTGTCAGCCGCCACATCGGCGTACCGGGCAGCGCGCCCCGCATCGGGGGCGGGTGGAATCGCTTCAGGGCCGTTGAGCATGCGATAAAAGAAGACCGNCGCTTCGGCGCGCGTGTGAACGGCCTCGGGACAGAACAGGGNCTGGCCCTGCGGATCGCTGCCGCAGCCGCTGGTGAAGCCGGCGGATTTCAGGTAGTCCACCCACTCCACGGCCCAATGGCTTAGGGGGACATCGCTGAAGGGCGGAGCGGCGGGCACAGGGGGATGGAAGGCGGCGCCCTCCACACCGCGATCAACAAACACCGAAGCCTCGGCGCGGTTCATCCCCTGGCCGGTGCAGTAGAGCAGTGGGTCGCGGCTGCAGCCGGACAGGTAGCCCTGGTCATAGAGGTCCTTGATGTAGGTGTAAGCCCAATGGTCCTGGGGCACGTCCTCGAAGAACGCGGGCGGCACTTGACCCTCGGCGGGGGTCAGGATCACGGTGTACATGCTGGATTTGACGGCCGTACCTGGCGCCTGGTTGCCCCCCAGGGTGATGCGCCCGGGGGGGTAGCTGCGCCGGTAGAGGCGGGAAGGCACGTCGGTGATGAGTTGCTGGCCGGTATCAGTGAAGGACTGCAACCAAGATGGCTTGGCGGTAATGCGGTTGTCGTGGGCCACATAGACGGTCACATCCTGGTCGACCTCGAAGCTGAGGAAGGAACTGGCGGTGCTTTCCTTGTCGTCGTTGGCGGTCAGGATGTAGGTTGCGCCCAGCAGATGGGCGGGCACCTGAGAGTAGGCAAACTCGCGGTCGATGTAGACGACCGCGCCATCCTGCAGCCCACCGGTCACCGCCTGGTAGGCCCGCCCGCTGGCAGCGGACAGGTCGGTCACAATCACCCCGCTTCCCGGGTCGTCGCTGAGGATGGTCACGTGGACGGTGGCTGGGTTGGAGTCCTCTTGGCCGTCATTGGCCACAAAGGTGAAGGCGTCGGACCCGCTCACGTCGGGGTTGGGCGTGTAGCGGAATGCGCCGCTGGCGGCGTCGGTGATCACCGCGGTTCCCTTACTGCCGTTGGTGAGGATGCGGAAGGTGAGCGGGTCGCCATCGGGGTCGCTGGCGCTGAGGGTGCCGGTGGCGCTGGTATTGACCTGGGTGGTCAGGGTCCCGTCATAGGCCACCGGGGCGCCGGAGGCCACCAGGTGTAGCACCCAATCCTGGCTGTCGGGGGCGTTGAAAGTGCGCCGGGCGCCGCCCTGCACGGTGCCGGCGAGGGAGAACTCCCCGCTGCGTGGGTTATACCAGCGGGCGCTGAAGGAGACGCCGCTGCCGGCGGCGGAGAGGTCGACGCTGAAGCCCCCACCATTGGGGGCGTAGATGGCATATTCCAGGCCCTCCTGGGCCAGGGCAATGCCGGTGCTGCTCAGGTGGCCGGCGGGACGCATCTCCCAAAAGCGCAGGCCGGACTGGTTGAAAAAGCGGGCCGCGTGGCCGGCGTAGTCATAGGCTTGGTCGCGCAGTGCGGCCTGAGAGGCGATGGCGGCGTTGGCATCCCAGCCAAAGCTCAGGTCGTTCTGGTTGACCCAGCCGGCGCCGGCCATGGCCACCTCCCAGACGCTGCGGCGGATGTCATCCAGTGAGACGTTGCTGCCGTCCCAGCCGGGCACGGGCTCGCTGAGCAGATAAGGCTTGGCCGGGGAGGTGTTGTATGCGCCCTGGAAATCGCCGAAGCGCTGGGTCCAGTCGCCGTGCAGGGTGATCACATCAACCTTGGCGTCGTGGTGGGGATCATCGCCCTGAATATGGTCGGTGTTGGTGAGCAGCAGCTTGTCGGTGCGGGCGCGAAAGAAGGCCAGGAAGTGCTGCTCGTGCTGGTTGCGCAGGGTTTGGTCGTATTTATTGCCCTCATTGAACATTTCGTAGATCACATTGGAATAGGGCTTGAGCTCGTTGATCAACTTGTCGGCGAAACGTTCCTGGAAATACTGGTTCTTCTCCTGCCAGGTCCAGGAGGGGTCGTAGGCCGCGGGCATCTCGCGGTGGTAGTCGGCCAACTCCACGTATTGCATGCGATCAGTGAGGGGGCCATTGCCCAGCGCGGCGTTGAAGGGGTGATGATCGAAATAGCCCTTGGTCCAGCCGTCGTGCAGGGTGATGAGTACTACGATATCTTTGCTCTCGGCATAGGAGACCAAGTCTTTCAGGCGGTCGAAGTAGGCCTGGTTAAACTGGGTCAGATCGAAGGAGCGGTCGTCCGGGGAGCCCTGCCAGGGCCACAGCTCGGGGGCGTCGTAGCCCAGGCGGCTGTCGCCCTCCTGTTTGCTGGCGCTGGTGCCGATGTAGGACCAGAGCATCAGCAGGTTCATGCCGCGCTCGGCCAGGGCGTCCACGTAGGCGTGCTGGTCGAAGTTGGGGCCGCTCTCCATCCATCCCTGGGTGACCGAATCGCCAATCAGCAAAATGGGCTGGCCGTGCCATTGGAGGTAGTGGCCGGCCTGGGGCCCCTGGTCGAAAATGCTCACCACATCGCCCGCCGCGGAGGCGCTGGGAAGAGGGTTGGTGGTGGGGGTGGGGAGGCCGGCGAAAACCCCAAATGTTGCTAAGAGTAGAATGATGGAGAGGGTGAGGGAGCCCCATCGTTTCATAGCGTGCTCCTGGGTCGAGCGGTAAGGCGAAGATGCGGGGCGCCTTTGCCACGTGCTGCCCCACGTCTTGCGTTCGGCTTTGCAGACCGCTTCCTGAAGGGCAGGTGGGGATGATGGGAATGATCGGCCGATTTTCTCTTGGAGGGTCCCAGCCCGCGCCGATAGCCGGAAGCGGGTTCCTCCGGCGGCGCGCTCTGATTCTAGGGGAGAGGGAGAGGGAGGGGCCAGAGTACCGTAGTACCGCCGCGGCTTGGTACGTTGGTCATACAAGGGCGGGGGAATGTGCGCTGGCGCGGGCGGTGATGGCCTCATCGCTCTCCAGCCGCAGAATTGCGTTGGCCGTCCCTCCCTGCGCGGCTCAGTCGATGGTTCTCATGGCGCGGAGAGCCCCTTGGCCAGGGCCATCATGTAGGCGGCGGCGGCGCGGCTGAGGGGCTCTTCGGGGCAGTAGCGCAATTCGGGCTCTGTGGCGCAGGGCTCGGCAATACCCGCCTCCCAGGCGGCGTCCACCCAGTCGGCGTACCAGGCGTGTATGGGCACATCGGCGAAGTAGCCCTTGGGCGGTGGCGGCTGGTAGGCGGGGCCGTAGAGCATGCGCAGGAAGAAGACCGCCCCCTCGGCGCGCGTATGGGTCCGCTCAGCGCAGTAGAGCAGGGGCTCAGCGCTGCAGCCGGCGGTGTAGCCATCCTCCCAGAGTTGGGTGACCCAATCAGCGTACCAGGCGTCCGGGGCCACGTCCGCGAAGACCTGCTGGCTCGGTTGGGGGGGCATGAAGTCGGCGCCGTGGACGCCGCGCACGGTGAAGACGGCGCTCTCGGCGCGGTTCATGGCCCGATCAGGGCAATAGAGAGGCGGGTCTTCCGAGCAGCCCTTGACGTAGTCACCCTGGTAGAGGGCTTCGATGTAGAGATAGTAGGGATGATCCGGCGGGACGTCACCAAAGCTCTGGGGCGGAACAGGTGTGGGCCTGGGGGTCGGCGTCGCGCTGGGCGTGGGTGTAGGCAAAGGTGTGCCCGTTGGCGGCGGCGGAGCGCCGACTAAGAACCAGGGCATGGCGGTGCTGTCGGTCTTGAAAAAGCTGTGCAGTAGGCCTCCAATCTTGGATACGCCGCTGGCGGAGGGATGGATGAAGTCCTCCTTCACGTCGCTGCACAGCCAGGTGAAACCATCGGAGCGGGGGTTGGGGCCATCGGCCCACAGATAAGGTCCCCACGCGAGATAAGGGGCGACGACCGCTCCACGGGCCGGGTCGAAATTCAAGCTTGGATCACCGTTGATCTGCTTCTCAATCATCCATTTGACAGAGAAGCCCGACTCATAGGCGAAGGGCTCGGGGTTGAGCGTCTTTGGGTCGTCGGTGTAGGCGCGGGTGCGGCTGGAGTAGTAGGCGATCTGGATGTTTGGATAGCGGATCTTCAGGTTGCGGGCGATGTCCTCCAGGTGAGCCTGGAGGAGTTGGGCGTGCTGGGGGAAGCCCTGGCCGCCCCTACCCGGCCCGGCCACGGCCTGCTTAACCCAAGCCACCTGCACCTGCGCGGGCGTCAGGCCTTTGGTGGCCAGCCTGTCGTCCACAATGTCCCAGGCAGGGGAGTGGGGATCGACCCAGGCAAGAGCGTCTTTGCCGCTTTGGGCACCATTGATGATGACCAGTTGGGGGTTGACATCCGGATCATGCGCGGCGCGCCATATGAAACCATCAGGTTTGCCCGCAAACTCGGCGCTGGTGTTGGACATGCCCACGGAGATCATGACAATCTTGCCATTCTGGGGGTCAGGGTTCCCCGCGGCGTCACGCGGCTGTATGAGCTGGTTGGCGATGATCAGGCCCACGGCTTCATGGACGGCGGGTCGGGCGTTCCCCCCGCCCGGATAGAGCCCACCCCTAAATCCCTGGTAGGTGCTGCCCCCCATATCCATCAGGGGGGTGACGCCGATGGTGGTCAGCGAGCAGTCGGCGCTTGCCGGCTGGGCCCCCTGGGCCAGGGCGAGGCCCAGGAATATGGCGATCAATCCTGCCTGCAGGAGAAAGGATGCTTCGCCCTTTTTCACGGTCCCTTTCCTTATCTCTCCGATCACTGGCTCATGCTTCACACGCGCGGCTAGCTGGGAATTGGGTGCAAGGGGGGCGTCCGGGCGCAGCGAGCCAAGTGCAGGGGGCTATCCGTACCCTCCGGTGTACAGCAAAGCTATCGTAGACTGGGGCGCCAAGAGAGTCCACAGTACCCCGGTCCCCGCCGGGGGTAGTACCTTAGGTAAGAGACGCCGGTGGACGCCGTGGGGTTAAAGGTTAGCTGGGCAGGGAGGTCTGCGGCCCTTGAGGGCTGGCGAACGTTAAATCGGGGTGAAATAGGGTGTCAAAGGGCTGAGGTGGGAGGCGAAACCCTATAGAATGGGTAAGATTTACCCAATCATGCCCATCCCTTGGGCAGGGAAGACTTGTGATGGATTCTCTGTTGCTGGTATTGATCGTGCTGGTGGCCAGTGCCCTCTTCTTGCAGGGCTTTATGGCCTGGCGGCGCTTGGGCCCGCCGGCGCGCGTCTGCCCGCGTTGCTTGGGGGAGCGGATCACCCGCTATGACTATTGCCTGGATTGCCGCAAGGGGATTAGGGTTCGTCAGTAGGGGCGGGGCGACGAGGCCTGCCCTGCTGACTTCAGCCACACCTCATAGGCGGTGTAGGTGATGCTGTGCGGGTCCTGGGCGAGCAGAGGTGCCAGGATCTCATCCTCCCAGATTCTCCAAGCGGGGGGGAATTCTTCACGGGGCTTCGGTCGGTCCACTGGGCCCCATATCTCCTCCCATGCTTCCCGGTTCTTGTAAATCCAAAGGGCGGCGTAGCGCCCTCGGCGGGCGCCCTTGATGCCTCGTAGAAAGTGAAACCCCTGCAGCCCGGGCAACTCGAACAAGCCGCGTGCAACGGCCTCACGCAGAGCCCCTTCAAACGCCGCGGGGGGCACCTCGGGCCTGAGTTCATACTCATGCAGGCTGATAAGGGGCGCCATTTCACATCCTCCCGTTCAGAACCAGATCAAGCCACAGATGGAAACCAGGGATGTAGCCTGGGTATCGGCGGGGCAGCGGTCGTAGGCGACCATCTGGCCCTTCACAGGCGCCAGCAGGCGCAGGGCCAGGTAAATGGGCGCCAGGCCACATACGTTATCCCGGTCCTCGATGGCTTGGATGGCGGCGAAGAAGCCGGCGGCGTCGCCATGGCATATGCGCTCTATGCGCGCCTGGTCGGCGGCCTGCAGGCGCGCGCGGCCACCCAGGTCCACCGGAGGGCCGCCGAAGGCCGGGCCGATGTGAGCCAGGTCGGCGGCCGCGACGACCAGCGCCCTCCGTCCTTGTAGCAGAGGACGCAGGGTGCGGATGAAGCCCTCCAAAGCCCCCTCCTGGGTTGGATCCTTTCCCGAGGCGATCAGTCGCTCGAAGGATCCGCACAGCACGGGCAGGAGGGGCAGGGGCTCCTCGCCGCGCAGGTGCTGCAACCATATGGCGGCCAGCTCAACGGAATGCTCGCCACGGTGGCGCAATTCGCCGGCAAAGGCCGCTTGGGGGCCGATGGCCTGGGCCAGCTCCTCCACCAGGTCGCCGGCGGTGGGCAGGATGCCGAAGGGGGTGGCGTACGACTGGCGGGTGAGGGTGATGGGGTCGTCGCCAAAGTGGTCTGTTCCCAGGATGACTGCCAGCTCCGCCTCGGCCACGCTCTCCCTTGCTTGGGCCCATGCTGCGGCGTATACAGGCGCGCCGCGCTCGAAGTCGATGTGGGGGCTCACCAGGCCGCGAATGTGCTTGTGGGCCGGGGCCGCCCGCACCTCGCTCAGATGCCGGTCGAGGAGCTCGCGCAACGCCTGCGGTTCCTCTGGGTAGGTGATGCCGGCCAGAGTCGGCTCGCGCTGGGGCAGGGCCCGATAGGCTTGCAGGGCCTGCGCCATGGCGGCCGCGGCGCGCGCGTTGTCCAGCATACAGGCTTCGTCCAATGCGGCGAGCAGTTCATCAATCTCAGCTAGGGAGGGGGCTGTGCCGAAACGCACCGCCAGCGCGGCCTGGATGGCGTGCCGATCGCGAGTGCCATCGAGCAATCCCAACACAGGCCCTAAACGAGCGGGGATGAGCAGAGTGCGGTCGGTGAGCCCCAGCGGATCGCGCAAGATGAGCAAGCGCCGCCCTCCCTGGTAGGCGGGGCGGATATCCAGGGGACGCAGTTTGGGGCGCGTTTGCTGGGCGGCCACGGGCGCTTTGCCTTTCGAGTAGCCTCCTATGATAGTACAGAGCCCGGAGCAGCGGGAGAGTTTCGCGCCAAGGAGTGTGTCTCACGATGTGCGGCACGTCCTCAGGCGAAGACAGGATGGGGGG
>Ga0180881_1181_pt1 | contig 11912 bp, 9 predicted proteins | sample Deesub1362A_J573_FD_124314 | JGI IMG/M metagenome (GOLD analysis project Ga0180881, IMG submission 124314) | Anaerolineales bacterium JdFR-61 | reverse complement strand
GGCCCCCGTGTGCCATTATCTTCGACCTGGACGGCACGCTGGCCGAAACCGACGACCTCTATGTGGAGCGCTTGGGGCGCTTGCTGCGGCCCTTGCGCCGCCTCTTCCCTGACCAGGATCCCCGCCCTTTCGCCCGCGGCTTGATCATGGCCGCAGAGACGCCCATCAACGGCCTGCTGCGGGCCGTCGACGCGCTGCACCTGGATGGCCTGCTTCCCACCCGCCGCCGCCCGCCCCATCCGCGATGGGTGCCGGTGGCTGGGGTGCCTGAGCTCCTCGAAAGCCTGCACGGCCACTACCTGCTGGCCGTGCTCAGCGCGCGGCCAACGGCCAGCGCGATGGATTTTCTTGCCCGCCACGGGTTGTTGGAGTTTTTCCATTGCGTACTCGGGGGCGACGCCACTCGCCGCCGCAAGCCCCACCCCGACTCGCTGCGCGCGGTCGCCCGAAAGCTGGGCGTCGCGCCGCAAGACTGCTTGATGGTCGGGGACACCCTGCCGGACATCCAGGTGGCGGCCGCTGTGGGGGCAGCCTCGGTGGGCGTCCTCTGCGGCTTCGGCACCCGGGATGAGATCCAGCGCGCCGGCGCCAACCTTATTCTGGAGAGCACCGCTCAACTGGCGGAGGTCCTGCCACTGGCGCCCTCACCACCCGATGGGGCCCACCTCTAGATCGGAGCGCGCCTTCACACCAGGCTTCGGGAGGCCCAAGTTCAGGGTCAGCCGTGAGCCTAGCCCGGCGAAGGCTGCAAATAGCGCACGAAGAAATCGGTGATGGCCTGGTAGCAGCGCACCCGGTTCTCGAACTTGAGCACATCGTGCCCTTCGTTTTCGAAGAGCAGATATTCCACCGTCTTGCCCTGCGCCCTGAGCGCCTCAACCAGGTCGCGCGATTCAGCCTCCACCACTCGCGGGTCGTTCTTGCCCTGGATCACCAGCAAGGGGCATTGGAGCTGATGCAGGTAGGTCTTCGGCGAGCGCTCCACAAGGAGCTCCCGCTCCTCGGGGCTCTGCGGGTCACCCAGGATCATTTTGAAATAGGGCTTCCAGGTGGGCGGGATGCGTTCGAGGAAGGTCAGCAGGTCATAGGGGCCGAACATATCCACCGCCGCGGACCAAAGCTCAGGGTGGCGGCCCACCAGGGTCAAGGTCATGTACCCGCCATAGGAGCGTCCCACCACCCCTGCGCGCGTCGTGTCCAGCCGCCCGTCCCCCGCCAGCACCTTCAGCCCATGGACGTGATCCAGCCGATCATTGCCCCCCCAATCGCGGTCCACCTGCTTCGCATATTTCAGTCCATAGCCCGTGCTACCGCGCACATTGGGCACGAAGACGGCGAATCCGTGCATGGTCAAATACTGGATCAGGGGCATGGAAAACCAGGTGAAATCGGGGCGCTCCTGGCTATGCGGCCCGCCGTGAATATAGAACACGACGGGGCGGGGCCCTTCAAATCCCAGGCTCTCCGCAGGCATGTAGAGGCGGGCCGAAATGCGGGTCCCGTCAAAGGATTCATAGGAGGCGTCCTCCCCTGAGGAGAGCCACTCCTGCCGAATGCCCAGGAGGCGCTCCCGGGTGTGGAGGCGCACTTGGTCGCGCTCCTCACCCTCCACGGTGTAGAGCTGCGCGGGGGAGGTGGCGCTGGAGAAAGCCAGGGCGAAGCTGTCGCTCGCCTTGTCATAGCGGCAGGACTGGACCACGCCATCGGACAGGGCACCTTCGCCGAAGACCGTACGTTCCAGCGCCAAGCTACGGCCCGTTTCGTCAAAACGGCCCTCATAACCCCAGGAAACCCCGTCGATGTTATAGGTCAGTAGATAGCGGTCGCCCTTCAGGTGGCTGATGGCGACCATCTCACCCAGACCCTGATGGCGGGTTCCTTCCACGGTGACCCGCTCGATCACCTGGGGCGTGTCCAGGGGCATGTAGCAAAGGCTATAGGTGTCCTCAAACCAGGCTGTCACACACAGCACTCCCTTTTCTCCGGGGGTGAGATCCGCGGAGCGCAAGGCGAGCAGGGGCACCTGTTCGCCCTCTTCCCTCTCCTCCAGGGGTTTGCCGAAGTGCACCGTCCGTTCGCCTGTTTCGGCCTTCCACAGGAAGATGGTCATATCCCCCATGCTGTAGCCCTCGAATACCAGGGCCTGGCTGTGGTCAGCTTTTGCGGGCGTGCCGCCGCCGAACCACTTTCCCTGGGCCAGAAGCGTGAGCTCAGCGGATGTCAGATCGGCCATGTAGATATCGCTTATGGCCTCCGCCCGCGACTCGGCCCTGAAGTAGGCCATATTGCGCTCCAGGTCCACATCGGTCATGTGCACCCGATAGCCCTCCAACGCGGGAAAGGCCATCTCGGGGTAGCCACCCTCCAGGGGGATCCACATGGGCTGGTAGTTTTCGTCCCCATCCCGGTCGATCATCACCAGGATCTTTTCCAGCCCCGGGAACACCGAGAAGGAATATCCGCCGACCAGGGTGGGGTTCTGCAGGGCGATCTCCGGCGGCAGCAGGGGCTCGGGCACACTGCCCCCCACGTCCATGGCATAAAGGCTCAAGTGCCCCGCCAGATTGCTGATGAAAAAGAGACGGTCGCCCACCCGTTGGGGGCTCATAAACAGACGCGCCGAAAGCAGCGATTCAATCCGGATCATCGATTTCATCTCCTATCCATCTCAGGTTTTTTTCCTCGATCATCCCCAAAGCCCTCCCCACCTGCCCGCGCAGCGCGTTGCGGCCCGCGCGGCGGCGCAGGCCTTTGATCCCTCCCAGCACCGCGCGACTCACCCGCCGCGCCCTCTCCCCCATCTCGGCCGGCGTGACCTTTTCTCCCCGCTCAAACCAGATGCTGGCCGCGTAGCCCAGGCTGGCTGTTGTGCCCGCCGCAATGGCTGCGGCCAGGGCCCATCCCGGCGGCCCGCCCAGCTTGCTCAACTCGTGAAACAGGGTGCGTCCCATCAGGCCCATGCCAAAGGTGGCCATCAACTCCTTGGCCCGCGCCGCGGTCATGGGCAGGCCGTAGATGCGGGCGAGACCCAAGACCATGCTTATTTGTACCCCAAGGAGGGGCACAAAATCGATGATCGGGATGGGGGTGGCCGCGATGGCCGCCGCGGTGGATGCCGCGCGCTGGATGTTCCAGCGGGCCAACTGGCGCCGATAGGCGGGCAAGGCCTCCCCCAGGGCCACCATGATGCCCGGCTCATGCTCCACCAGGGCCTGCAGGAGCCTTGCCAAACCCTGGCCCTTGAGCGCGCTGATGGCAATCACCTGCTCAGAGGCCAGGCCCAGCGCCGCAGCCGCACGCCCCACAGCCTGGGGAGCCTCGCCTGCAAGGCGGTCCATCTTGTTCAGCGCCACCACCGTGGGCTTGCCCAGCGCCAGCACTTCCCGGTATAAGGCCTGTTCCCCCGCACCCACGCCGCGGGTGGCATCCAGCAGCAGAACCAGCACATCGCCTTCCATCGCTGCCCTCAAGGCCAGGTCCCGCTCTGCTTCGCCACGCATGCCCCCGGCGTCCGCCCCAGGGGTGTCCACCAGATGGAATATGCCCGCCCGCGCCCGGCTCGGCTGCCGGGTTGTGCCCGGCAGGGGGCTGACCTGCGCCAGGGGCTCCCCCTCCAGCAGCAGGCGGTTGTAAAGCGTGGACTTGCCCACATTGACCGGGCCCAGGATGACCACCTCTTTTCGCCCCCCGGCGGCAACCCGCACGGTCTCACCGGCTTGCTCCATTAGGGCCCGCCAGCGCTTAAGGTCGGCAGGTAACACGCCTGCCGCGTCCAGCAGCGCCTGACGCACCTCAAGCGGCAGGCTTTCCCAAAGCCCCTCCAGCGTCTCCCGCCACCCTTCACCTGCCCGCCTGCGCTTCATTCACACCTCACCATCTTTATTCCAGCCCATCGCCAATGGGCCGATTCTTGCCAGCCCAGCGAAACTTACGCCAAAAGGCGCACAAAAGGCAAGAATTAGGCCAAAAAGGACCTGCTGCCGGGTCGGCTGTGGATAACTCGCCCCTGGCTGTGGAAAACACCCCTAAAGTGGGGATAACTTTTGGCGACCCGCGCGGCGTGTTTCACAGTCTAACGCCATATCTGGGCCAGCGGGCACCGCAATCCCACATAAGCGGCACCTACCATCGAGCCGGTAATCTCTCCACAGCAAATACACAGAGANGCGGTGGAGAGCCCTTGCCCCGCGATGCGCCAGATGTGGGGGATGGAATTGATCGTCCTCCNTATATCCGTGGATTCAANCTCTCGACAACGCTTATCCACATATCCCCAGGGCCTACTACGACTACGAATCGAATCGTTAACCCTTTGAGACATGGATAACCCGCGCATCCCGCCTCATCCTTCGCCGTGTAAATACTGCACAAGAGATGCGGCCTATTGCCCTCAGCGCGGATCCCTGGCTCCCCCGAGGTCGAACTTCTCTCCGCAACGAGGGCGCGAATAGGCCAGCGCAGAAGCTCGGGGACTGCAGGGTCGAGCTTGAGCACCTGGGCCGCTTCAGCGAGCTGGCGCTGGGCGATCCCAAAGGCATTGGGTGGCGGAGCGGGATCCTATTGGGCCATCGCTGAACCTGTGGCGGGGTGTTGTTGTCCGCTCAGATCCAGCCGCGGAATTTCATGGCCTCCACCACCCGGCTGATGGCGACGATGTAGGCTGCGTCGCGCGTGTAGAGACCGTCCGACTCCATCAGGTTGAGAACGTCCTGGAAGGCGGTGGTGATCCTGCGGTCCAGGCGGCGCAGAACATCCTGGTGCTCCCAGTAATAATTCATGGTATTCTGCACACCCTCGAAGTAGGAGACGATCACACCGCCCGCGTTGCACAGGAAATCGGGGATGACGAAGATCCCGCGTTCCTTGAGCACCTCATCGGCCTGGGGTGTGGTAGGCCCGTTGGCGCCTTCGGCGATGATCCTCACCTTGTCGCTGATTGCGTGCACGCTCTTCCCGTCGATCTGCCCTTCGAGCGCCGCGGGGATAAGAACGTCCACCTCTTTGGAGAGCCACGCATCGGCGGGCTCGATTTCGTAGCCGGCCTGGCGGGCTTTGTCCTTATCTATGGTGCCGAAAATGTCGGTGATCTGCTGCAGGAAGCGCGGGTCCGCCCCCTCGGGTTTGCAGAAGGTGTAGGCTTGCCGATCGTGGTGGTCCCAGCAGGCGACCGCGATGACCTTGCCGCCTAGAATCTCAGTGAAGGCGATGGCTGCATACTGGCCCACGTTGCCGAAACCCTGGATGGAGGCGGTGGTTTGGGATGGATCGATGCCCAGATGGTTCATCGCTTCGCGCAGGGTGAAGACCACGCCGTAGCCGGTGGCCTCGGTGCGGCCCAGGGAACCGCCTGCGCTGATGGGTTTGCCGGTGATCACGCCGGGCTCATACGAACCCACCAATTTGCCGTACTGGTCCATCATCCAGCCCATCATTTGCGGGGTGGTTCCCACGTCGGGAGCGGGGATATCCAGGCGTGGGCCGATGTTCTTCCAGATCTGATCGATCCAACCGCGGCAGAGGCGCTCCTTCTCGCCGGTGCTCAGGGCTGAGGGATCCACCGCCACACCGCCCTTGGCGCCGCCCAGGGGAATGTCGGCCACGGCGCATTTCCAGGTCATCCACATGGCCAGGGCGCGGATGGTGTCGATGGTTTCACTGGGGTGGAAGCGGATGCCTCCCTTGGCGGGGCCGCGTGCGTCGTTGTGCTGCACCCGGAAGCCGACGAAGACCTTGATCGCACCGTCATCCATGCGCACAGGGATTTGAAAGCGGAACTCGCGCAGCGGCCAGCGCAGGACGGAAATCACCCCTTGGTCCAGGCCCATCAATGAGGCCACGTGGTCGAATTGGCTTTGGGCCATCTCGAAGGCGTTCATTTTGGCTCCTTAGTGGGTGGGATGTGGGTTGGGGGAGGGGGAAGGGTTCCTTGGGGTGCGGCGCCGTAGCCCCGCCCCCGCGCAGAAAACGCGCTTTCGCTCCGGGGCGTCACTTTCAACACCCTCATTCCCTTTCCGCGGCGGCCGGGGGGATGATCCCCCACCCTGCCGTCACCTTATGGCTCTTCTTGCCGGAGGTCAAGTGATAACCTTCATTGTGCGGGACGATTCTTCTCTTTCTCCATCAGCTGGCGTTCCAGCTCGCTGCGCACCAGGGATGGCTGGGCGCGGCCGCGCGTGCGGCGCATCACCTGGCCGAAGAACCACTCCACGATGGTGCGTTTGCCCTCCAGGTAGGACTGCACCTGCTGGGGGTAATCGGCCAGCACCTGAGCGACCACTTGGGCGATTTGCCCCGTGTCGCTGATCTGACGCAAGCCCAGGCGTTGGACAACCTTTGCGGGCGGCTCGCCGGATTGGAAGACCGTGGCCAGCACGGCCTTGGCGCTGGAGATGTTGATCTGGCCCTGGTCCACCAACTGCACCAGCTCGGACAAGTGCTGCGGCGTGAGGGGGCAGGAGTCGATGGTAAGGCCATGCTCTTTGAGAAGGGCGAATAGGTCCCCGCTGATCCAATGGGCGATCTTGTGCGCGGGGATCTTGGGGTTCATGCGGGCGGCCGCTTCGAAGAAGGATGCCACCTCCGGTTCGGCGGTGAGGACGGTGGCCAGATATGGGGTGAGCCCAAACTGGNCCATGAAGCGCTGGCGCTTTTGGGCGGGCAATTCGGGCAGCTGCTCGCGGATGGCCTNGACCCATTCGGGAGGCACCTCAAGGGGAGGCAAGTCGGGCTCGGGGAAATAGCGGTAGTCGTGGGCCTCTTCCTTGCCCCGCTGGGATACCGTCGCGCCGCGCGCTTCGTCCCAGCCCAGGGTCTCCTGGCGGATGGGTTGTCCGGAGGCCAGCAGCTCACTCTGACGCTGGATTTCATATGCGATGGCGCTCAGCATGGCGCGGAAGGAGTTGAGGTTCTTGATCTCCGTGCGCCTCCCCAATTCTTGGCTACCCTTTAGGCGCACGGAGATGTTGGCCTCGAAGCGGATGACGCCCTTCTCCATATCGCCGCTGTTGACGCCCAGGTAACGCAGCAGGGAACGCAGGCCGCGGGCATACGCCTCCACCTCGGCCAGCGAGTGCATGTCCGGCTCGCTGACAATTTCGAGCAGCGGCACGCCCGAGCGGTTGTAATCAACCAGCGAGTAGCCCTGGCGGTGGAAGAGCTTGCCTGTGTCCTCCTCCAGGTGGACGCGGCGGATGCGCACCCGTTTCTTGGCGGCCTCGCTTTCCACTTCCAGCCAGCCCTGCGTCGCCAGGGGCAATTCGTACTGCGAGATCTGAAAGCCCTTGGGCAGGTCTGGGTAAAAATAGTTCTTGCGGGCGAACACGCTCAAAGGGGCCACCGTGCAATTGAGCGCCAGGGCGACCTTAATGGCGTATTCAACGGCCCGGCGGTTGATCACCGGCAAAGTGCCGGGCATCCCGGTGCACACCTCGCAGACGGAGGTGTTGGGTTCGGCCGTGGTGGAGTCGACCACCGCGCAGGCGCAGAACATCTTGGAGCGCGTCTCCAGTTCGGCGTGCACCTCTAAGCCGATGACGGGTTCATAGCGCCCCTCAATTGCCTGGGTCGTACGATCAGCCATGGCGCCTCATGAAGCGCTGGATGCGTTCCAGGGCCTGCTCGATTTTCTCATAGGCGGTGGCGTAAGAGCAGCGCACAAATTGGCCCTCGGCGCTGAAGGCGCTGCCCGGCACCACCGCCACCCGCTCCTCTTGCAGCAGGCGCTCGGCGAAGGTCTCATCCTCCATCCCAGAGGGCTCGATGGAGGGAAAAGCGTAAAACGCGCCCAACGGCTCGATGGTGGGCAAGCCGATGCTGTTCAGCCCGTCGACGATCAGCCGGCGGCGCCGGTCGTACTCGGACAGCATGGCCTGGACGTGCTCTTCGCCGTGGAGCAGTGCATGCAGCGCGGCCACCTGGGAGGTGGTGGGTGCGCACATGATGGTGTATTGGTGGATTTTGCGCATGGCCGCCAGGATGGGCGCCGGGGCTGCGGCGTACCCTATGCGCCACCCGGTCATGGCATAGTCTTTGGAGAAGCCGCCCAGGGTGATGGTGCGCTCCCACATGCCGGGCAGGGAGGCCACGCATACATGCTCGTGGCCTCCATATACGAGCCGATCGTAGATCTCATCGGAAATGACCAGCAGATCCCGTTCCTGGGCCAGCGCGGCGATTTCCAGCATGCGCTCGCGGCTCATCACGCAGCCGGTGGGGTTGTTGGGATAACCCAGCAAGATGGCTTTGGTGCGATCGGTGATCAGAGGGCGCAAGTCATCGGCCAGCAACTGGAATCCGTTCTGCGCGCGAGTGGGCACGTTGATGGGCTCGCCACCGGCGAAGATCACCTCGGGCTGATAAGAGACGAAACACGGCGTGGGCACCAGCACCTGGTCTCCCGGGTTCACCACCGCGGTGAGAGCCAGGTAGAGGGCCTCCGATACGCCCACCGTGATCAGGATTTCGCCCTCAGGGTCGTAGCGCACGCCGTACAGGCGCTCCAGGTGCTCGGCCAGGGCCTGGCGCAATTCGAGCATCCCTGAATTGGACGTGTAGTGGGTCTCGCCTTTTTTCAACGACTGAATGCCGGCCTGCAGGATGGGATCCGGTGTGACGAAATCAGGCTCACCGATGCCCAGTGAAATCACGTCATCCATGGTAGCGGCGATATCGAAGAAGCGGCGGATCCCCGAGGGAGGGACGGATGCAATATGGCGGGCAACGAAATCGCGCATTGGACCTAGCTCCTTGAATCTGGCCTTGGCGGCCTTAGGGCGAATGGATTCGCCACTCGTCGTAGAGTTCGCCGTAGAACAACTCGAACACCCGGCCATCAGTGGTGCGCACACGGAAGCGGCGGCCCCCCGGGATGCGCCACTGGGCCTCGATGGATTCAATCTGCAGGCGTTCCCCTCTCCAGTGGATGGCCACGGGGCGTTGGGCGTAGGTATAGCCCGAGTGGCATTCAACCAGCTGGTGAGCTGGANGCTGGTTCACCGAGGGTTNCTGCCCTTTTCCGTCGCTCACAAGAAACCCACCTCCGAGGAGTCCCCCACGTTGAGCGTGCGGTAACGCCCACGCACACGCGCGTTGCTGCCGATCAGCGAGCCGGAGAGAAGGGTGTCGCTGATTTGGGCGCTCGAATCGATGATCGAGTCTTGGATGACGGAGCGCCGGATCGCGCAATGCGGACCGATGGTCACATGGGGGCCAACCACCGATTCCTCGACGCGGGCTGTGGGGTCAATGTAAACCGGAGGCGAGATGACCACTCCGGGACGTTGGGCTTGGCTGGAGTTGTCGCGCCCATGCTCCAGCAGATAGCGGTTGGTCTCCAGCAATGCCTCAGGCTTGCCGCAATCCAGCCAAACGGAGACCGGCCGGGTGCGCATTTTCAGGCCTCGGTCCAGCATGATGTTAATGGCGTCCACCAGATAGAACTCGCCGCCCAGGCGTTTCTCGCGGGCCATCTGCTCCTCGATGGCCTCGATCAGGCGCTCAGCATGGCGGAAATAGTAGAGGCCTACCACGGCCAGGTTGTTGCTGGCATCCTGTGGCTTCTCCACCAGCTTGCGCATCCAGCCCTCTTCGTCCACCTCGGCCACGCCGAAACGGCGCGGGTCTTCCACCTCTCTCACCCAGGCCAGAGCCTCGGCAGCGGGGTCTTCGATCGCGCTTAGATCGGCCTCCACCAGGGTGTCGACGAAGACCATCAGCATGGGGCCGTGCAGATATTCGCGCGCCAGCCAGATGGCGTGGGATTGGCCGATGAGCTCCTTCTGCTCCACGTAGCGGGCCTTCAGATCGGGATATGCCTGGCTCACATATTGCTCAATCTGCTCGCCCAGATAGCCAACGATGAAGATCACTTCCTCGATCCTGGGCAGGGGTTTGAACATGTCGAGCACGTGACCCAGGACCGCTTTGCCGGCCACGCTGACCAGCGGTTTGGGTTTGGACCAGGTGTGCGGGCGCAAGCGGGTGCCGTACCCGGCGGTGGGGATGACGATTTTCATAGCTCGGGTTTCTCCTGGTGCCAGGCGGTGACTTTCTGGTACGCGTGGGCGGCGCGCAGCAGCAGGGCCTCGCCCAGGGGCGGGGCGTTGAGCTGCATGCCAATGGGCAGCCCATGGTCGTCGAAGCCTACGGGAAAGGCGATTCCAGGCACCCCGGCCAGGTTGGCGGGGAGGGTGAAGACGTCCTCCAGATACATGGATAGAGGGTCGTCACCATGGGCGCCGATTTCAAAGGCAGTGGTGGGCGCCACGGGGCAGGCGATCAGGTCGACGCGTTCAAAGGCGCGGGTGAAGTCCTCTTTGATCAGGGTGCGCACCTTTTGCGCCTGCCCGTAGTATGCGTCGTAGTAGCCGGCGGAAAGGGCGTAGGTGCCCAGCATGATGCGCCGCTTGACCTCCTGGCCGAAGAGCTGGCCGCGCGTGTTCAAGTAGCTGGCCAGCAGATCCTCACCCTCCACGCGCGGCCCAAAGCGGATGCCGTCGTAGCGCGCCAGGTTGGCGGAGGCCTCCGCGGGCGCGATCAGGTAGTAGACGGGCAGGGCCAATTCGGTGTGGGGAAGGCTGATTTCCTCCACAGTGGCTCCCAGTTCCTCAAGCACCTGGAGGGCCTGGCGCACCCCCTCTTCCACTTGGGCCTGCATGCCCTCAATGAAGTATTCGCGCGGCACTCCGATGCGCAGACCTTGCAGGTTTGCTCCTTCAAGGGAGATGGGCGGGACGGGCTCGGGCAGGGATGTAGAATCCAGGGGGTCGTGGCCGGCGATGAGCTGGAAAAGGGGGGCCAGGTCGGCCGCGCTGCGTGCCAGGGCGCCCACGGTGTCCAGCGAGGAGCCGTAGGCGATCAGGCCGTAGCGCGAAACGCGGCCGTAGGAGGGCTTGAGGCCGGTGACACCGCAGAAGGCCGCCGGCTGGCGCACTGAGCCGCCGGTGTCCGTTCCCAGGGCCGCGTAGCACATGCGGGCTGCGACGGCCGCCGCTGAACCGCCCGAGGAGCCCCCGGGGACGCGCCTGCGGTCCCAGGGGTTGTGGGTCACGCCATAGGCCGAGTTCTCGGTGGAGGAGCCCATGGCAAATTCATCCGTGTTGGTCTTGCCCAGGATGACGGCCCCGGCCTGGATCAGGCGCTGAACGCTGGTTGCGGTGTAAGGGGGGTGGAAGCCCTCCAGGATGCGCGAGCCACAGGTGGTGGGGGCGCCCTGCAGGGTGAGCACGTCTTTGACGGCGATGGGGATGCCAAGGACGAGGGGCGGGGGCGTTTCATCCTTGCCCTGGCGCCAGCGGCTCAGGCGGCGGTCGGCTCTTTTGGCCTGCTCGAGCGCCAGATCAGCGGTGACGGCCAGAAAGGCATGCAAATGGGGCTCCAATGCCTCGATGCGCCCCAGGGCCGCCAAAGTGAGTTGTTCGGCGCTGGCCTGACCGGAGCGCAGGTAGTTGGCGGCTTCGAGCAGGGTGAGATCGTGCAACTCGCTCATGGCGTCCGGCCTGCGCTTCAGGGTTGTTGGTCGAGCACGGGGGGCACGCGGAACATGCCCGCCTCTGTCGCCGGCGCGTTGGCCAGGATTTGTTCGCGCGGCGGCGAGGGGCGCGGCTGATCCTCGCGCAACGGGGCCCGCAAAGGCAAGACCGTGGCCGTGGGCGGGATGTGGGATGTGTCCACTTGCTGCAGCCGGCGGGCGTAATCCAGGATCGCCGAGAGTTGCTGCGCGTAGCGCGCTTCTTCCTCGGCGGTCAGGCGCAGGCGCGCCAATCGAGCGATATGGCGTACTTCTTCTCGGGTCAGGGCCATGGCAGGGGAATTATAGCAGAGGGGCCTTGGGAATCCCATGCGCTGGGAAAGGCGTGGCGTTGCCGCCGGCCGGGCCAAGGGATCCGGGAATGACTTGGCGCCGCCGCCAGGCG
>Ga0180881_1351_pt1 | contig 11967 bp, 9 predicted proteins | sample Deesub1362A_J573_FD_124314 | JGI IMG/M metagenome (GOLD analysis project Ga0180881, IMG submission 124314) | Anaerolineales bacterium JdFR-61 | reverse complement strand
GGGGTGGGGATGTTTGGGCCCCAGCGCTGTGGCTGCTCCTGGACCGGGGAGGGCGACGCCACGGCCTCCTGGAGGGCGGGGTCGTAGCCCAGCGCGGAAGCCAGGGTCTGCTGGTAACGGCGGAACAGGTCCGCGTCCTCGACCATCTGGGGGTCGCCGGCCAGGGCGGCCATCCCGCGCAATTCAGCCTCCATTTGGCGGGCAAGCCGCCAGGCCTGCAGATATTGCGCCTGGTTGAAGAGGTTGTCGATGGCCTTCAGCGCCTCGGCCATGCGCACGATGGTGACGTTGCGGCGCACCTCGATGTCCGCCAGCGGATCGTAGCTGGCCATAGGAGTGACGGTGGCAGCGATGGTCGCCTGGACGCGCTCTGGCCGGCCCGTTGCGGCGTCCACGTATTCCAGAGTGACCTCCGCCAGGGGCAGCTGGCCTGGTGCGCTGGATGGAACCTGCAGTTCGACCAGGGCAACCTGGCTATCGCCGGCGCCCATATCTTGTAGGCGGATTTGTGCACCCTCCGCCGGGGGCTGGCCTTCATAGCCAGTCACCCGCAGCAAGGTTGCACCGCTGAGCGGGCGCACGGTCACCCGCACCTGGTCGGCGGCGCGCTGGACCAGGCCGCTGACCTCTTCCATGAACACCTTCTCCATTTCCTGGTAGGAGTCGATGAAGTGGTAGGCGCCGCGCCCCTGGCGGGCCAGGGTGCTGAGCAGCTCGTCGTTCATGTCGATCCCCAGGCCGATGGTTGAGAGGTAGATACCCCGTTCGGTGTAGGCCAGGGCTTCCTGGGCGATGCGCTGCGGGTCGGTGACCCCCCGATTGGCGATGCCGTCGGTGAGCAGGATCACACGGTTGTTGCGCTGGGGGTCGAAATTGCGCTCCACCATCTGGAATCCGAGCATCAGGCCGGCGTGCAGGTTGGTTGCGCCATCCGGGTGGAGCCCGTATATGATGGGCTCAATCCAGCGGCCATGGCCCACCGGGCGCGGGGGCTGGAGGACGCCGGCTTGATCGCTGTAGGTGACGATGGCCACCCAATCGTCGGGCTGCAGGCTCCTGAGGAAAGTGCTCAAAGAAGTCTTCAGGGCCCGCATTTTTCCGTCGTAGGCCATGGACCCGCTCACGTCGAGCACCAGGGCCAGGTTGAGCGGCCGGCGTTCCCCCTTTTGGGCCTCGCGGGCTTGCACACCGATCTGCAGCCAGACCTGGCCGCCGCTGGTGGGCAGGCGCGGGTTGCCCAAACGCAGGTCCAGGGCCAGCGCCTGATGGAGGGGTGGGGGGAAGCGCTGTTCGTAGTAGTTCAAGTACTCATGGACCCGCACTTGTTCAGCGGGCACAATGGCCCCGCGCTCAATCAGCGCCCGGCTGTAAGATTTGGAGGCATCCTGGGCCGCNCTGCAGGCTGAAAGGAGCAGGGCCAGCAGGAGCNAGAGGGCGANGCAGNTGAGGGTTTTCTTGGCGTTCATCGTGGCCTCCTTTGTGGATGGGTGATCCCTTTGCCTGGCATCCTGCCAGAGTCCCATTACACTTCAATTGCCAGCTGTGCTACATTGGGTGCAACAGCATTCAAGGAAGGGTTGGGACAGGTTGAAATCTTTCGGTGAGCTGCTCTCGGAATACATCAACCGCGTGGGTGTGAGCGATGCCGAGCTCGCGCGCAGGCTGGGTGTCAGCCGCCAGACCATCTTTCGTTGGCGCCAAGGGCATACGCGCCGGCCGCGCTATCGCCAGGATGTGCTGGAAATGGCGCGCAAATTACGCCTGACGCCTGCGGAGCGCGATGCACTGCTCATCGCGGCCGGCTTTTATCCCCAGGGAGAGCTGGAAAGCCCGCAGCTGATCCCCCAGGTTGCGCTTGGGGAGGAGGAAGCGGCGCGCGGGATGGGCTGGGTGCGCCCTGCACTGGCCGGACTGATCCTGGTGGTCATCCTGGCGCTGCTGGCTGGGGCGTGGGTATTGCTGGCGCCGGAACCGGGCGCCCTGATGCCCGCCGCGGCAGAAGAGGGAGAAACCCTGGTGCTGGTCAGCGAGTTCGCCAATTACGGGGGGGAACAGATCGGATACAACATTGCCGGCCGCCTCCTGGAAGCCCTGGAGGCCACCTTCGAAGAGCGTGATCTAGAGGGGATTCGCATTGCACGCTACCCGCAGGTGGTCGATTCAAAGCAGCAGGCGCAGGAGACGCTGGAGGCTCTTGGGGCGACCATGCTTCTGTGGGGCGAGTACGACAGCGGGCGGGTGATCGTACGCACCAGCGCAGCGGGACTGGAGGCCTCGAACCAGCCAGTTGAGCGGCGCTGGTGGGTTTCCTCGCCGCAAGAGCTGAACGCTACGGTCAACTTTGCCCTGGCTGATGAGGTGCGCTGGACGGCTCTATATGTGCTGGGGCGGGTCTATGTGGGGCGCGGCCGCTGGGATGCNGCAAAGGATGTCTTTAGCCGGGCTCGCTTTTTGGGATTGGCCGACGGCGATGCGCAGGCCTCCTTGGATTTCTATNTGGGACTTGTGGAAACGCAGCGAGNNAGCCCGCAATGGGATGCGGCCATCGCCCACTNCACCGCGGCCGTCGAGCGCCGCCCCGGGTTCGTCTCCGCGCTCTACAATCGTGGCATGGCCTATATGCAGCGTGGATCGCAGGGGGATTGGGCGCGCGCCGAGGAGGACTTTCGTGCCGCGCTGGACCTGGATCCCGCCTTCGCCCCGGCGGCCGTAAACCTGGCTGTGCTCCTGGCGAGCGATTCCCCCACCCGGTTGGATGAGGCGCTGCAAGTGCTGCGCGCCGCGGCTGAGCGCGCGAGGCCGCGCTGGGAACTGGAAAACGCGCTGTGCTGGTATGGCAGCCTGGCGGGGGATCCGGAGGGGGCGTTGCCCCATTGCGATAAGGCGGTGGCCATGGACACCTCAGGCTACAGCAATGATAGCCGCGGCTTGGCGCTGGCCCTGCTGGGGCGCTATGAGGAAGCGGCCCAGGAGTTTGAGCGCTTCTTGGCCCGCTTAGAGGCCGAGGAACCGGCCCTCTACGCGCACTACGCGCCCAGCCGGCAGGGATGGATCGCGGCCCTGCAGGAGGGGCGCAATCCCTTCGACGAAGCCGAATTGCGGCGGCTGTTGCAGGAGTGAGTACTCCCCGGTCTGCTATCCTGGGTGACAATTCGCCTTGCATATTGTCCTGGCGCGCCCCGCGGAAGCCCTTTGGCAATCGCAGTGGGGATGAAGGATTATCCCTAAACAGGGCGTAGGACATTCCACGTAGCCGCGGCGCGCCAGCTGGCCCTTACGCGCAATCAAGTGATGTGCTAGCCTGGGTGTATGCCACCCGAGGAGGGTGTTTTGCTTGTGGGGAATGTGCCAGTTGGCTCGGCTGTTGCTGGGGGGTTGATGATCGAAGCCCAGGGCCTGACCAAGGTCTATGGCAAGGGAAAGAAGGCCGTGGAGGCCGTGCGCGGGATCGACCTGCGGGTCCGGCAGGGCGAGATCTTCGGTCTGGTGGGTCCCGATGGTGCCGGCAAGACCACTACCATTCAGATGCTTTGCGGCATCCTCAGTCCTTCCGCCGGGCGGGCCAGTGTGGCCGGCGTGGACGTCGTCCGTCAGGCCGCAGATCTGGGCGGCGCCATTGGCTACATGAGCGAGGGGTTCACTCTCTACGGCAGCCTGTCGGTGGAGGAAAACCTGGATTTCTTCGCCCAGCTTTACAAGGTGCCGCCGGAGACAGCGCGCCAGCGCAAGGAGCTGCTGCTGCGCTTTGCCCGCCTGCAGGGGGCGCGCCAGCGGCGCGCTGAGCATCTCTCGGGCGGGATGAAGAAAAAGCTGGCCCTGGCCTGCACACTGATTTTTCGCCCCAAAGTGCTGTTCCTGGATGAACCCACTACTGGGGTGGACCCCGTCTCGCGCCAGGATTTCTGGAAGATCCTCTATCAATTTCTGGCCGAGGGGATCACCATCTTCGTCACCACCCCTTACATGGACGAGGCCGAACGCTGCCACCGGGTGGCGCTGATGCACCAGGGGCGGATCGTGGCTGATGACACGCCCGCGGGCTTGAAGGGTTCGCTAAAAGGCCTGGCGGTGGAGTTGAAAGCCCGCCCGCAGGGCAAGGCAGTGGCGGTTCTGCGCCGCATGCCGGGCGTGACCCAAGTGCAAGTCTTCGGCGAACGGCTGCATCTGCTGCTGCGCGACGAGGAGAGCGATGTGCAGGCCCTGGTCCAGGGCTTGCGGGAGGGCGGCGTTCAGGCGGAGCAGGTGCAGGCCACCAGCCCCAGCCTGGAGGACGTGTTCATCGCCACCGTGGAGGGGCTGCGGGCGGAGGGTGAAGCCCGGCGCCCCATCATCCAGATACCGGCGGAGGCGCAGGCGGCGGAGCACAGCGANGTTGTGGTGCGCACCGAGGAACTCACCCATCGCTTCGGCCCGCTCACTGCCGTGGACCGCTTGAGCCTGGAGGTGTATCGCGGCGAGATCTTTGGCTTTTTGGGGCCCAACGGCTCCGGAAAGACCACCACCATCCGCATCCTGTGCGGGTTGCTGGAGCCGACCGAGGGCAAGGCCTCGGTTTTGGGCTTCGATGTCACCCGCCAACGGGGGGCGATCAAGCATTATATTGGCTACATGTCGCAGAAGTTCTCGCTCTATAACGACCTCACTGTGGATGAAAACATCCGCTTCTACGGCGCCATCTACGACTTGCCCCCCGCGCAGCTGGAAAAACGGCGCGCCTGGGTGCTGGATATGGCCGGTCTGCTGGGCAAGGAAGATCTGATGACCGGCGAACTCTCCGGCGGCTGGAAGCAGCGCCTGGCGCTGGGCTGCGCCATCCTGCATGAGCCCCAGATCCTGTTCCTCGACGAGCCCACCAGTGGGGTGGATCCCGTCTCGCGGCGCGAGTTCTGGGATTTGATTTTTGCCCTCTCGCTGCAAGGGGCGACCATTTTCGTCACCACCCATTACATGGACGAGGCGGAGCATTGCCACCGGCTGGGGTTGCTGTATCAAGGGCGCATGATAGCCCTGGGCAGCCCGGCCCAATTGCGGGCCGACATGCGCCTGGGCTCCTTGATCGAAGTCCAGGTGCGCGATCCGCTGGCGGCCCTGGAGGCGCTGGAAAGCCTGCCGCAGATCATCCAGACCAGCATCTTCGGCGGTCGCGTTCACGCCCTGGTGTGGGAAGCCGAAGCGGGCATTGGTGCCATTCAGGCCGCCCTGCAACCCACGGGGCTGATGTCAGCCGCCCCACGGCAGGTGCCTATTTCCCTGGAAGACCTGTTCACCCTGTTCATCGAGATGGAAGAGACGGGCCGCAAAGGGGTGCCGGCATGAGCGAGTTCACGCCCATCCTGCGCAAGGAACTGCGCGAAATCCGGCGCGATCCCTATCTGCTGGGTATTGCCATCTTCCTGCCGCTGGTCTTGCTCTTTCTGTTCGCCTACGCGCTGAATCTGGACGTAAAGGACGTGCCCATGGCAGTGGTGGACATGGACCGCACCCCCCAGAGCCAGGCCTATCTGGATGCCTTTCGCAACAGCGGCCAGTTCAGGGTGGTAGCTTATGCGGACGACCCGCGCCACGCCACCCGCCTGATGGATCAGGGCAAGGTGCAGGTGGTGATGCAAATCCCGGCCGGCTTTGGGCGCCGCCTGGAGCGCGGCGATCAGGCGCAGGTGAGCACCGCCGTGGACGGCACCTTCCCCACCTCGGCACGGGTGATCATCGGCTACGTGGAGGCCATCAACCAGGCCTATGCCATGCGCCGGGCAGAGGAGAGACTGCAGCGCGCCGGCCCGCTGGCCCGCGCGGCCATGGATCTGCCGATGGTGATCCCCGTGGCGCAGATTCGCTACAACCCGGGCCTGCGCAGCGCCAATTTTATCGTTCCGGGACTGATCGCCGTGATCTTGATGGCCTTTCCGCCCCTGCTTTCGGCGCTGGCCATCGTGCGTGAGAAGGAGCACGGCTCCATCCAGCAGATTTTCGTCTCCCCGTTGCCGCGGTGGGCTTTTATCGTCGGCAAGCTCATCCCGTACGTGATGATCGCCTTTGGCGAGCTGCTGCTGGTCCTATTGGCGACCCGTTACTGGTTTCAAGTCCCCATCGCCGGCAATGTATGGCTCTTCCTGTTGGCCTCTGTGCCTTACGTGGTCAGCACCGTGGCCATCGGGCTGCTTGTGAGCACCTTCACCCGCAGCCAACTGGCAGCCATGCTGCTGGCCATTGTGCTGACGATGATGCCGGCCTTCATTTTCTCCGGCTTCCTCTTCCCTATTACCAGCATGCCTCAACTGCTGCAATACTACGCCTACCTCTTCCCGGCCCGCTACTTCACCGAGATCACACTGGACGTCTTTCTGAAGGGCCTGGACATTTCCCATTGGTGGGTCCAGTTTGTGGTCTTGCTGGTATACACCCTGGCGCTGGTGGTCGTCGCTGCGCTGCGCTTCAAGAAAAAGGTGGGCTGATATGAACCGACGCCTGCGGGGCTTGATGGGCAAGGAATTCATCCAGTTCTTTCGCGACAAGATGCTGGTGCTGCTGGTGCTCTACACCTTCATCGAGATCGCCATTTGCGGCTGGGCACTGACCCTGGAGGTGCGCGATCTGCCCACCGCGGTTCACGATGGGGATCGCACCCCACAAAGCCGGGAGCTCATCCAGGCCGTGGGTCGCATGGAGAGCTTTGAGCTGATCGCGCTGGTGGAAAACCCCAGGGCTCTGGACGCCCTGCTAGATGATGGACAGGTCGGGATGGCGTTGGTCATCCCGGCGGGCTTCGGCCGCGACTTGCAGGCTGGGCGCCCTACCCGGGTCCAAATCCTGCTCGATGGCTCTAACAGCAGCCTGGCCAGCCAGGCCTTGGCCGATGTGAGCGCCTTGCTGCGGGATTACAACAACCAGTTGGTGGTCCAACGCCTGCAGTCCGGGGGCGGTCTGGCAGCCGGGCTGCTGCCGCGCGTGCAGAACATCGTCCGCATCTGGTACATGCCCCAATTGAAGTACGTCCATTTCATCATGCTCACTATGCTGGCTATCTCGGTCTTGCTGCTGGGGGTGTTGATCCCCGCCGCCGCCATCGTGCGCGAGAAAGAGGCCGGCACTTTCGAGCAGTTGATGGTCACCCCCATCCGTGGCATGGAGTTGGTGGCGGCCAAGATCGTGCCCATGATCACCCTCAAGCTGGTGGGTCTGAGCCTGGGCGTGGCCATGTCCATGTGGATCTTCGATGTGCCACTGCGCGGCAGCCTGCTGCTCTTCTATGCCATTTCGCTGCTCATGTTCCTCAGCAGCAGCGGCATCGGTGTGCTGATCGGCACCCTCGCCCGCAATATGCAGCAGACCCTGCTGCTGGCCTTTTTCATCCTGTTTCCGCTGGCCTTTCTCTCGGGCACCATGGTGCCCGTCAGCAACATGCCCCTGGCGCTGCAATGGCTCACTTACTTGAGCCCGCTGCGCTTCTACGTGGAAGCCACCCTGGGGATCTTCCTCAAAGGAGTGGGCATCGCTATCCTCTGGCCGCAGGCCGCCGCACTGGCCATCTACGGCCTGACGCTGCTGGGCGTCAGCACGCTGCGCTTTCGGTCCAATCTGGCCTGAGGGAGGGCGAGAAGATGAAAGCCAGCGCCCAGCGGTTTGGCAAGAAACCGACGACGAATAACCGTCAACAGGAGCAGAGAGTATGAGCCCGCGAAACGTTTTGATCGCAATCGTCGTCCTGGTGGCGGCAGGAGGCTTTTGGTGGTGGCAATCGAGCCAGGGCGGGGGGATGGGCGACTCGGCCCTGCAGGCCACCGGCACCCTGGAGGTGGAGGAAATCACGGTGGCCTCGCAAACGGGCGGCCGGGTGGAAGTAATCGCCGTGCAACGCGGCGATCAGGTGACCAAGGGCCAGCAGTTGGTCTCGCTGCAAACCACCATGCTGGACGCCGACCTGGCGCGCACCGAGGCTGCGGCGGCTGCCGTGCAGGCCGCCCGCCAAGCGGCCTATGACGCCTGGCGGATGGCCCAAGAGCTGGAGCGCAATCCCCAGGAAATTGAGCTGCAGATCGCTGAAGTGCAGTCCCAGCTGGCGGTGGTGGAGCTGCAGCTGCAGGCCGCACAGCAGGCCGGGGACCCGGCCGGCCTGGCGCTCGCTACCGCGCAGCGGGATGGGCTGCAAGGCGTGCTGGAGATCTTGCAGACGATGCGCGCCGAACCCACCGCCATCCGGCTCCAGGTTAGCCAGGCGGAAATGTTCTACCGCAGCATGCAGGCTCTGGAGCAAGCGACGCTAAGCATCCTGGACCTGCTCAGGATCCAGCGCGCCGAGATGACGCTCACCGCCCCGGTGGATGGCTACGTGCTGGAGCGCCTGCTGGCCGAGGGGGAGGTGGCTGCCCCCCTGGCACCCATCCTGATCCTGGCCGATATCGAGCACCTGACGCTGACCGTCTACCTGCCGCAGGATAGCTACGGGCGGGTGAGGCTGGGGCAGAAGGTGGAAGTGACGGTGGACAGTTTCCCCGATCGTACCTTCGTGGGCGAGGTGAGCTATATCTCGCCGCGCGCCGAGTTCACGCCGGTCATGGTACAGACGGGAGAGGAACGGGCGCGGCTGGTCTACGCGGTGGAGATTGCGCTGGATAACGGCGACCTGGCGCTTAAGCCGGGGATGATCGCTGAGGCCCGTTTCGGCGAGTGATGGATCTGCCAAAGAGCAAAGAGCCCGGGGCAACACAGCTCCGGGCTCTTTGCTATAAGCACCTTGGCCCAGGGCCAAGTGCAGGGGCGGGGGGAGAAGATGGGGCGGTACATGAACCTGGTCGGAGGTGGGGTGCGGCTCAGGCGATGTGGCCGTCGGGGCGCGGTTGGCCTTCGCCGCCCGGCCGGCGCGCCGCCCATTGCAGCAGATGCTCCAGGGTGACCACGCCCACCCATTGGCCGGCCTCAACCACGGCCACGTGATCCAAGTTGGAGCGCGCCATCACCTGCAGCGCCTCGTAGGCCCTCTCATCGGGGGCCACGCTGAGCAGTTCACCAATGGGCTTCATGGCCATTCCCACTGTGGTGCGCTGCCAGGCCTTGCGGCCCACGGTCATGATATCGCGCCAGGTGATCAAGCCGGTGACCCGGCTGCCGCCGGCGACAGGGAAGCACTTGCGCCCGGAAGGCAGGGCCACCTCGCGCACCAGGCGGTCCAGGGTCAGCGCGGGGCCGACGCGCGGGCAATCGGTAAGCATGACTTGGCGCACTGAGTATCCTGCCAGCCCGTCCTTGAGCAGGGCGACCTGGGTGCTCTGGCGGGCTGCGCCCTCCAGCAGCCAGGCCAGCAGCATCAGCCACAGTCCCGATGAGACGTCGCCAGCCAGCAGCAGGGCGATGCCCAACCCCAGCAATCCATAGCCGATAAGGCGGCCGAAAAGGCCGGCCAGGCGGGAGGCCAGCCGGTAGCTGCCGCTGAGCGCCCACAGCGCAGCGCGCAGCGCCCGCCCGCCATCCAGCGGCAGGCCAGGGAGCAGGTTAAAGGCCGTCAGCCACAGGTTGGCCCACGCCAGCCAGGTGCCGAAGGCAGCCACTTTGGAACCCAGCGCCGTTGGCCCGGCCAAGGCCAGCACCCCGCTGCCCGCTGCCAGGACCAGGCTGACAGCCGGCCCAGCCAGGGCGATCAGAAATTCGTCGCGCGGCCGGCGCGGCTCCTGACTCATCTGTGTCAGGCCGCCGAAGAAGAAAAGGGAAATGGATTTCACCGGCAACCCCAGGCGGTTGGAGACCAAGCCGTGGCCCAGCTCGTGGGCCGCCAGTGAAACGCCCAGAAAGACGGTCACCGCCAAGGCCAGGGTCCAGGCATCCAAGGAGCTGAGATTGGGGTATTGGGCTGGAAAGGCGTAGCCGCCCAAGGACCAGAGCAAAAAGGCGGATAGCGTGAGCCATGATAGGTTCACCCGCACGTCGATACCAAATATACTAGTGACCAGAAAGCCCTTGTTCATCTTTGATCTCAAGGGAAGGCGCGGTCGCTTTCCCTGCTTAACTTGATTGTCGTCGCGCGGGGCGACTTATGGAGGCGCAATCTGGCCAGCGCGGGATAAGCAGAATGACGCGCCCTGAACCGGCCATAGCTTGGGTCGGCCGGCTCAGGGTGAATCTGCGCCGTAAGGACGACCATTGCTCAGGGTGAGGGGGCGACGAACTCCTGGCGCAGGCCCAGGGCCTGGTCGGTGATGCGGATCGAATCCCGCCCTGCCTTTACTCGCCCCACCAGCGCCCGAATGGCATCGATGTTCTCCGGCACCACGATGGCTTCGTTGTAGACCTGGTAGGTGTAATAGGCCTCCTGGCCGTCCACCGTCAGGATATCCTCCCAGAGAGCCACTTCCCACATGTCGCCGCGCGGGCGACCCAGGTCCTTGAGCAGCTCGATGGTGCTGTTGAGGGCCACGATGCCGTCCTGCACGCGGATGAAGGCGATGCGCGGCGCGGCGCGAAATGCCTGCAGCACCTCCTGGCGGCTGGCGGGGCGGGTCAGTTCTACGATCCAGTAGTGGTTATGGGTCTGGGTATGGGCCGCCTTGGCGGCGATGGTGACCACATCCAGGTCGGGTACCACTGTCTGTGCGTCCGGGCCCTGATGGCTGGGGATGTGGGGTTCAGGGACCACGGTGTTCATGATTCCGCTGTGGTCCGATTCCCAGGGGTCGGTGGCCCGCCGCACCAACACGCCGCGCGCCTTTTTCAGCAGACCCGCCTGGCGCAAGGCCAGCAAGGTCCGCACGGTGCTGGTGGTGTTGCAGGAGACGACCCGGGTGGCATCCCGCCCCAAGGCGCTTTCGTAGTTGGCCTGGGCGACGAAGGAGTGCCCTGTCAGGCTGTGTTTTTCACCGCCCTGAAAGACGGCTTTGACCTCTGCCGCCTGGTAGCGGGCCAGGTTGCGGGCGCCGATGCCTTTGGGGGTGCAGTCGACCACCACATCCGATTGAGCCAGCAGGTCGTCCAGGGTGCCGACGATGGTCAGCCCGGCGGCCTGCATCTCGGCGACCTTCTCAGGCAGCGAGGCATAAATGGGCAGGCCCAACTCGGCCGCGGCTTTGACGCGGTAGTCGCTGACCACGTCGCCCACACCGACCAGCTCCATGTCGGGCTGAGCCCGCACGGCGTCGGCCACGCGCTTGCCAATCACACCGTAGCCGTTGATCGCCACGCGGATCTTTGCTTCACTCATCGATCACTCCTTGAGCAGCCCTTTCTCTTGCAGCAGGATGCGAATGGGTCCCAGGTTGCGGCCAAAACCGATGAAGGCCTGGCCGTCGATGACCACCATGGGGGTGATAAAGCGCCCGGCCAGTTTTTCCAGCTCGCGCATGTAGCGCGGATTGGTGGTGACGTCCTTTTCCTGGTACACCACCCCATGTTGGGCGAAGAACCTCTTCGCTGTCTGGCAATCCGCTCAAGTGGGCTGGGTGTAGATGACCACTGCCGGGCTCTTTTTCCTGCGCAACCAACTCATGGCTCCCGTTCTCCTTGCTGCGGCCGCGAGCTGGTGGTCATTCGACCACCAGCTTGCCCCGCAGCATGCCCATCTGGCATTGGAACTCGTACTCACCGGGCTTCTCAGGAATGAGCTCCAGGGTGACTTGTTCGCCTTCGGGGAGCATGGCGCTCTTGCCGAAAGCAGGGAAGATCACCTGTTCCGAGCAGGAGGCGCTTTCCTGGCGGGTGAAGGTCAGGCGCACTGGCTTGCCGGCCTTGACCACGATGATGTCGGGCGAGTAGCCGCCCTTGACGGTGATAGCCACTTCCTGGGCGCCGCCGGCGCCCACAGTGGCCCGCGTGCGGGCTTTGGGGGTGAACCAGAAGTACCAGGCGATGAAGACGCTCAGCAGCAGGCCGGTCACGGTGACGAAAATCTGATCAGGGGTCATTTGTCCATCTCCCAGGGTAGCAGCCCTCCCCGCCGCAGGCGGGGAGGGCTGGGATGTTGAATCACTTGGCCGCGTAGCGGGG
>Ga0180881_1013_pt1 | contig 12320 bp, 13 predicted proteins | sample Deesub1362A_J573_FD_124314 | JGI IMG/M metagenome (GOLD analysis project Ga0180881, IMG submission 124314) | Anaerolineales bacterium JdFR-61 | reverse complement strand
TTGGGCCAGGCCTGGCCCAATGCCACGATTTCCCATAAATAGAAGAAGGACGCCTTCCACAACCTGCTTACTCAGCTTCCCGAACCGAGGCTGGCCGTGAACCTGATGGCATACCTGGTCAAGAACAGGCTCCAGTTCGAATTTATAGAGAAGCAATCCACCCACCATGCCTCTGAGGCCGCCAGGGCCGTCCACCTGCCCCTGGCCAACATCCTCAAAACCCTGGTCTTCATCGATGAAAACTCCCGGCCAGTGGTGGCTATTGTCCGCGCCGACCGGAATGTGAGCCGACATAAGCTGGAGGCGGTGGCCGGCTGCAGGTCATTGAAGCTGGCTTCAGAAGATACGGCCATGAAGGTCACCGGTTATCCCACGGGTGGCATCCCCCCTGTGGGCCATAAACGAAAGCTGCCGGTGTTTATGGACAAAGGGGTGCTGGAGCAGGAATCCATGTGGTGTGGCGGGGGCACCCGCACCCGGCTGGTAAAGCTCAAGGTGGAAGACGTCGTAAGGCTGAACGAGCCGGTTATCTGCGATATAGCTGCGGGGGAAATGGTTCCCCCATGAAAGGCGATCGATATAAGAGGTATTGACTTGGGGCCAAAATTGGTGTATGGTGTCTCAGCGGGGGAATGAGATGGATGGAGCCATCGTAGGGCTACTGGCCAGCATCCTGATAGTTATGATCGGAGGTTTTGGCTCCCTGTGGTACAAGGTCGGGAAGGCCGAGGGTGCGCTGAACGAGCACCTCAGGCGCCACTAGGTCGAGGCTTAATCCGTTGGGGGTTTCCCCAGCGTTCCCGTAGCAGCAGATGACCAAAAGGAGAGGCAACCATGCCACATAGGGGGAAAATCTTCAAGGCAACAATGGCTTTCCTGGTAGCAGTGATGGGGTTGGGCGGGGCACTGGTGGTCAATGATGCCAATGTGGCGGCCCAAGAATTTGGAACTATTATGGGCTTTGTCTATGAAGAGGACCAAACCACAAAAATCACATCAGGCGAGGTGAAAGCAGAGGACTATGACACAGGCGATTTCGCCGGGGCAGCATCTATCCAACCCAATGGTTCCTTCTACTTAGTCCTGGAGCCCGGAAGCTACCGGCTGCGGGCGAGCGCGCCGGGCTATGCCGCCGAGTGGTACGACGGCGCCACCGGCACCTATAAGAAGGAAGAGGCCCTCCGGGTAGACCTGGCTGCCGATGAGACGATTACAGATGTCAACTTCTATCTATCGCCTGGCGGCACCATCTCGGGCAAAGTCACCGGCCAAGAGGAATGGGGGTCACGCAACCTGGAGAACATCAGCGTGGGCCTGGCTGATGTCACCGGTGGCGATGGCGTGCCCTACTTGCCCTTCCGTACCTGCACCGACCACGAGGGCAACTTTACTATAGATGGCGTGCCCTATGGGACCTACGCGGTGTTCGCCACCGGGGCCGGGGGGTGGTGCGGTGGGGAGACCTGGTGGATGAAGCAATGGTACAACCTGAAGGATCGATGGGAAGATGCCGACCCCGTCACCCTTGATGCCGAGCACCCCGTTAGAGAGGGCATCGACTTCAACCTGAAGAGGGGCGCTACCATTGAGGGCCATGTTCGCGATAAGGAGGGGCATGACCTTCAGGGCACGGTCTTTATAGAGGACTTTTACACCGGGGAGATGATACTCGAGATTCAAACCGAGCCCGACGGGCACTTCGAGGCAGGTGGGCTCCCCGGCGGGGAATTCCTGGTATCTGCCACCGCCCTGGGCAAGGCGCTCCAATACTGGACACACTGGGGTAACACCTTCATCAAGGATGAGGCCAGCCCCATACACGTGGGGCCCGGCGATTGGTGGTGCTGCGCCGAGTTCTGGCTTGAGGATGGCGGCTCCGTGTCGGGCACGGTATATAACTCCGATGGCAGCGTCATCGCCGATGCCGATGTGGGCGTGGAGTGGCAGAAGGATGACGAGGGCTGGCAATGGCTCCGCGGCACCAGGAGCGCTGCCGATGGCAGCTGGAGAATCAAGGGGCTGCCCGAGGGTTTCTTCAGAGCGTTTGCCCTCGCCTCCGGATACCAGCGGGAATACTATGACGGCGCACAAGGCGTCATCGACCCTGAGGGCGCTAAGAAGGTGGCAGTCATGGCTGGGCAGGACACCGGGGACATCGACTTCTATCTCGATCCCGGCGCCATTATAGAGGGCACGGTATACGGTAATGGCTCCCCCCTGGAAAAAATAAGCGTGGGGGTGGCTGCGGCCACTAATGGCGACAATGGCGTGCCCTACCTGCCCTTCGGTGACTGCACCAACGAGAACGGCGAATTCAGCATAGTGGGGCTCCCCTTCGGCGATTACAAGTTGTATGCCACCGGTGGCTGGTGGTGCGGCGGCGACGCCGCGTGGATGCTGCAATGGTATGACCACAAGGATAGCTGGGCTGCGGCCGATGTTATTCACCTCGATGCCGACAACCCGGTGGCCACCGACAAGGATTTCGACCTGGAGAGGGGCGGCGCCATCAAGGGCCGGCTCGCCAAGGCTGAGGATGGCGCCGTGAGCTGGGGAGGCTGGGTGAGGGTCTTCAAGTGGGATACCGGTGACCTGGTGGCCGAGGCCTGGGCCGATGAGAACGGGGCTTACAAGGTGGAGGGTCTGCCCACAGATGACTACCTAGTGATGGCAGGCGCCGGGCATTGCTGGGATTGGGAGCAGCGTGCCCGCAAGTTCTGGCAGGACGTGTACAGTAGAGAGGCAGCAACCCCAGTACATGTCGAGGCCCCAGACACCACCAAGAACATCGACTTTAACCTGGAGATGGGGGGCTGCATTGAAGGCGAGGCTCGGGACTGGCACACCCAGGAGCCCCTGCCCAATATAAGCATAATGGCCAAACGGGTCAGCGGTGGCTCAGAAGCGATATTCAGGACCTGCACCGAAGAGGATGGCCGTTACCTGCTCCAGAACATACCCCTTGGTGGGTATAAGATAAGGGCTTCAGGCGAGGGCCCCTGCGGCGGTGACCCCTGGTACGGCCCACAGTGGTTCGACATGAAGACCACCGAGGCCGAAGCCGACACCATCATAATTAGTGAGGAGCAGCGCCAGCAGTGGGCAGAGTTCGACCTGGAGCGCTGTGGCGCAATCTCGGGGAATGTCTCCGAGGCCGGCGGTGGCCCCATAGAGGGCGCCTCCATCGATGCCTTCCATGTCTGGGACGACTTCCAGCAATGGGAGCATAAGGGGCATGCCGAGACCGATGCCGATGGAAATTACATGCTCTATATAGCGGAGGGAGAATACCTGCTCCGGGCCAGCGCTGAGGGCTACGTCGCCGTTTTCTACTCCGATACCTCCGACCCCCGCCAGGCACAATGGGTGCCGGTGGAGGAGGGCAGCGAGACCGAGGGCATCGACTTCGACCTGAAGCCCGGGGCTGTCATCTCCGGAACCACATACAGAGAGGATGGCCAGACCCCCCTGCCCAATGTGCATGTGCTAGCCGTGGCCCTTGACATGCAGGCCCATTACGGCACCTGCTCCGATGAGAACGGCGAATACGAGCTGACCGTGCCCCACGGAAGCTATAAGGTCATGGCCGAGGGATACGAGCCCTGTGGCAGCGACCCCAGGTATGCCACGGAGTGGTACCCCGAGGCAACGAACTGGGAGGGTGCACAAGCAATCACTGTTCCCCCAGACCGAACGGATATAGATTTCAGCCTGGAGCTCGGCGGCTCCATCTCAGGCACCGTCTATGAGGAGGCGTATGATTACTGGGCCGCCACAATGCCAACGCCAACGCTGGAAGGCGTCAGCGTCATTGTCCGCGATGCGGCAACCGGGATGTTCGCCGGCGCCGCCATAACCGAGTGGGATGGCAAGTATAAGGTCGAGGGTCTGCCCTCCGGGGAGTACCAGGTAACTGCCTGGCGTGAAGAGTTCCACCGAAGCTTCTACGACAACAAGACCGACTGGGCGGAGGCGGACCTGGTAACGGTGGAGGCCCCCCACGACACCAGCGGAAAGGACTTTTACCTCAAGCGCGCCCCTTGGGAAAACTCCATCAGCGGCGAGGTCGACTATATAGGCACGGCGGTGCTCCACCCAGAGGAACATGACATCCATATACTGGCCATGGACATGAGAATGATGGAAATGAGGGGGGAGAAAGGTCCCGAGGGGCCCCATAGGGTTATAGGAGGGGCCGGCGGGGGCTATGAGATGCGCCATGTGGGCATAGGCCCCTACATGATGTTCGCCTGGCTGGATGCCGACGACAATGGAAGGCCAAACCCCGGCGACCCCTATGCCTTCTATGGAGACCCCACGCCGGTGATCGTCTCGGAGGACAGCCCGACGCATGTATGGATCGACATCGACATCGACGATGAGCCCAAGGGGGTAGTGAAGGGCGAGGTCGCCATGCAGATGCGCTTCCCCTGGGACGGGGCTACCATCACCATAGGGGAGAAAACGGGCACCAGCTCAGAGGATGGCAGCTACACGCTGACGGTGACCCCGGGCACCCATGATGTGATCATATCCATGGACAAGTATCTGCCCGCCAAGATTCCCGGCGTGGAGGTGGGCGAGATACTGCTGGCCGGATTTATGGAGCTACCTCAGGCCTATCTTCTCCTCGGTGACGTCGACAATAGCGGTGCCATAGATATCGTGGACATTGCCCACGTGGCGGCTTACTTCGGCACCCCCGATGGGGACCTGACCGGGGATGAGTTTACGGACATCTACGACCTGGTGGTCGTGGCCCGCAACTATGCCCTCACCGAGAGCCCCTTGATGCCACGCGGCAAGATAATCATTCAGGGGCAAGCCCACGATAATACGGCGACGGTCACCGGGCAGTTGTTAGATGACTCCGGGATGGCTGTTGCCGGCGCCGAGGTCCACATCTACATCTACGACGCCGCTGGCGAGCAAGTGGGCTTCGCCACGGCCACCACTGACGCGAACGGCGAGTTCGAAATTACGGTAGAAACCAGCGGCAGTGCCGCCGGTGGCGAGGTCTGGGGCGTTTCAACCTATAAGGATGGTGCCGACGCAGACGAAAGCCAAGTCGCCGTAGGGAGTGGACCTGTAACTCAGGCCGACTGAACCGACCTGGGGGGAACTGGGTTCGGAGGCATGCCTCCGAACCCAGTTCCTTTGATAGATGACCACCACCCAGCACCCCATGGTGGCCTGGGCTTACCTCTGCTCTATATTAATGCTCATACACTCTATCCGGCCCACCCCCCTGAGGGAGGATACCATGCCCCTCAGGGTGCTGGCGATGATATCGTTGGGAAAGGGGGCCAGGGGGAGCTTCTTATCGTTGAGGATTACCAGAACCTCGCCCAGGTGGAGATGGATTTGCAGGGTTCTTATATCCTCAGCCCCCTTCAGCGCCGAGACAGCCCCGGCCACAGTCCTGGCCAGGAACTCCTCGGCGAAGGCGTTCAACTCCACGGGGGCGCCATTGACGGAAAGGCTGGCCTTGAGCGGCCCGGCCACCTGATCACCCTCCAGTTTGTTCGTCTCCACTGCTCCCCGCCTCGTCGCCAGATTCGAGGAGGCGTTGAGATTATAGCACCGCCCCTGGCCCTGGGCAAGGAAAATGGCCGAGACCCTATCCCAAGCAGGTGGCCTCCGCTTTCCAGGAGAAATTAGGTGTATACCGCCACCAGCACCGCATCCTGGGGGTTGGCCTCATCAAAGAAGACCAGGGCACAGCTGCGACCTACGGTCATCTCAGCGGCGGCGATATTGCGAGCCACGGTGACCCCCTCCAGCCACACCGAGAGGCTGCCCGCCACCTGGACTGTGGCCTTATAGGTGCCGGAATCGAACCCCTTGATTATGCCTCGCCTTATGCTCATCATCCGTTACACGCCCCCCAAGAGTAGGCGGTGCTGGTAGCGGGGCGTGGCACCTCCCCTGTGGTAGAGTAGGCTCAGCCCCAGGATGCGGCGCCTGGCCTGGCTCAGGCCCGCCCTGGGGTCGGTTATGTCAACGACATCGTAGAGTTCCTGGCCGCAATTCGCGGGCACCGCCATCTCCCCGGCCAGGGCAGCCAGTTGGGCACGGCGGAACTCGGCCTGAGCCCGCTCCTCGGCCTCAGCCATGGTGGCCAAATTCAGGTCATGCACCTGAAGCAACCTATCATAGAGCTGGGCTATGCTTTCCCAGTCCAAACCGTCCTTCATCACCCCGGAGCCAAAGACCTGCACTCGATTGACGGCCGGCGCCTGGCTGACGTATCGGCCATGCAGAATGGAATGCCCCAGGCCATAGCTATACTGGCTGTCGTCGCTGGCCTGGGGATTCTTGAGATAAGCACAGCTCCCCCTGAAGAAGAGGACATCGGGCACCATGGCCAGCAGACGCCGCACCGCGGTGGCCCCGCTCTCGCCGGGGTGGATGGTGAAGGCAGGGTAGTGGTTCACCATGGGGCTGCTATAGCTGAAGGAGGAGAGGCCCAGCCCGGCCCGAGCCAGGACAAAACTGAGCAGATTAAATACGTTCCTCTGGCCGGCTGCCCAGCTGAATTGCCGCCGCGCCCGCCACCGACCCAGCAGCCCCCAGCCATCCTGGGCCCGCAGTATGAAGCGGGCCTGGCCACCCTGGGAAGTATGCTCCCAGCCCTCGACCCAGTAGGCGGGACCGGGGGAGGACTCGGCCCCGGCCGAGGTATGGTAGCCAGGGCTGATCCTGAGCTCCGAGCCCATCTTTATAGCAGCATAGTCGCCGCTGCCGATACCCCCGTAACGGCCATCGTCGTTGCGCAGCTCCAGCCGGGCCCAGCCCGAGCCGGGCCTATCCTCCATCGTCAGCCCCAGCACATCATCGGTGAGCTCCACGGAGGCCGGGGTGAAGTCGGCCCTCCACACGCCATAGGGGGCACTTAGCCAAATATGGGTGCCGTGATAATCCAGGGCCAGGCCATAGGTTGAAGATAGGTCGAAGGGCACGGGCTCCCGCCACAGATTGGCGGCGAAGTCGGCGGTGGACAGGGAGTGGGACCATAGGGGACGGCTGTAGGCTTCGGTGCCGGTATATTTCTCCACGAAGAAAAGCCTGAATACATCGGCCTGGGCCAGGGTAGGGCAGCGGAACTGGGTGCTGGAGGCAGCATGAGCCAGCATCAGCTCCTTCAGGGCCGACCAGGTGCCGCTGCCCTGATTGTAGCCATCCCCATAGAGGCAGGTCCACACCATATAGTTATTGGAGCTATCGCAGCCGCAGACCACGAGATCCCAGTCACCATCATAGGTGCAGGCCAGGCCCAGAACTTGGGCGGCGCTGTTGCTCCAGGCTGAGGGGCTGTCCCAGCTCCCCCCGCTACGCTTCACCACATAAACGGTGCCCCCCACCGAGTAGAAGAGGGCCACCACACCGGAGCTATTATACTCGGCGGCCAGCCAGCCCACCGGGGCGGCAGCGGTGGTTATTTGGGTGGCGCTGCCGAAGGAGGCACCATAGTCGTTGCTCTCGCGGACGTAGATGGTTTGCTGGTCAGCGCCCACGTAGAAGAGCAGCGCCTGAGAGCCCTGGGAACACAAGGCGATCCCCGATGCCGGGGAAACGGGCTCCACAGAGAACCAGGAGCCGAAGTTGCTGCCCGGCCCCGGGTTGGTCACCCGCTGAATGTAGAGATTGTAGTTGGAGCTATCGACCCGGGCCCTGATGAGACAGCCGTCTCCGGGCAAGGTCAGGGCGTGATAGAAGTCGGGCTCGCTGCCGGTATAGAGCCGCTCCCAGGCCAGCCGGGCCACGCCGGCCACCTGATCCAGCACCTCCACCTTAACATAGGGTGCCCGCGATGGCTCCTTTTGAGCTGCCAGCAGGGTCGCCGATAGCGTTCTCATGCCCGTGCTCAACCGGTCAAAGCCAGCAGGGTCCCCCCTTAGCCCCCGGGCCCCCAGTCGGTGGACTGGGAGGGCTTAGGTTCATAGGGGCGGTATAGTTGGCGGACCCGGACAGCGTTTTTACGCCCCTGCTCGGCCAGCCCCTTGAGGAAGGCCGACAAGCGCTCCTGGCCCCAGGTCAAATAGCCTCGCCAGGTATCCTCCCCTCCCAGGTTCACCCGATTGGTGGCATAGCTGGACCACTCTATGGCGGCATAGGCGGCAGCCCCGGTGGCCACTAGCTCCTCCAGGTGGGGAGGGATGGTGGAGGAAGTGGCATCCAGGGTATGCATCTTGCCATAGTAAACATAGACGGCCTCCCCGTCCCCGGGCACCCGGTCGGTGAGCAAGGTCAGGGTATCCCCCCACAGGCTGAAGCGCACATAGAGGGCCGGATACTTGCCCGCAGGGTACTCCACGGCCTCGATGTTCACCAGGTCGGACAGGCTAGCTATGGAAAGCTCCCGGCTCCCCGCCGTGGTAGTGAGGGTGGCCTTGGCCTCCCGGGGCGCCGCCAGGCTCAGCTCCCGCACCGCCCGCCCGATATGCCGGTCCAGCTCATCGTCCGTCCAGCGGTAGTTGTTGGCGTCCTCATCGTGGAGGTCGCGGCGCAGCCTGGTCCTCATCTCCGTCAGGTTCACCGTCTCCTCCCCTAGCTCCCCAATTTCGACTCGATTGCCGCCAGGGAGGCCCGGATCGACCTATCCGAGCTCATCAGTACCAGCTCCCCGGAACCGTCCATCAGGTAGACCTCAAGGCCGCCATCCTGGGCTGAGACGATCACCCGATCGCCGATGACCCTGATCAGATGGTGTCTGGTCACAGGGGTTAGATCATAGAGTTCCTTCAGGTTCATGACAGACTCCTTACACCAGGATCCTACGGATGAAATGCAGATTGAAAGTATAATTGGCATCCGTAGCCACCGTGCCATATATCCAATAGCTGAAGCCCTCCTGAGAGAGGAAGAGGGGTTCCACCAGCCAGGTTGCATGGCCATTGGCTTGAAGCAAGTCAGCGGCTTCTATGTTGCAGCTGGAGCTATAAAGCCTGAGCCTGGCATAAGGCGTCCCGGTGCCGACACGCCTGGCCTGGGCCAAGAAGGTGATGAGACCGCTCTTGGTTGCCCTCATAATCTCCTGCGGGGTAGATGCATTGCAAGTGCCGGGGGTCAGCCACAGGTTGCAAACGCTGATAACGGCATCGCCGGAGTCCACCCACAGATAAACATCGATCTGAGTAGCTGAGCCAAGGTTAAACTGGCCACTGCTCAGGTCCACAGCGCTGATTTTGTCCCCTGGGGCAGTAGCGGTATCGCTAATGCGCTCGATGCCGTTAACCTCAATGCTGATATTGAGGGTGCCAGCTGTCATGGAGTCGATGGTAAATAGGCTGCGCACCACTGCCCGAAGGACTGACAAGCCATCAGGCGCTGCAGGCAGGGTCGGGCTCCAGGTGTAGTCCGGCGTTGCCTGCTTCGAAGTGGCGGTGATGGTCTTGGTGCCTGTCTCCAGGTCGCCACTATCCTTGAGCAGATTCTCATAAGCTATGCATTCAATCTCCTCCTGTACTCCGTTTGGTTCGCCGGCAAGTCTTAGTGCCATTGTCGCCTCCTCAACTCAGAGCATAGTCGGCGCTCAGGCTGAAGCTGGTTCCAGAGAAGGCCGTCACCTTCAGAAACACGACGGCCCCCCGAACTTCAACCACCAAGGCGTGCTGACCGGTCTTGGTAAGCTCCCGTTTGGCCCCGCCGAACCACTTGGACTGGCGGGAGTTCCAGAAAATGGCCTGAACCTCCAGGCTGGCGAAGTCGGTGCCACTTATGGTTATATCGAAACGGCACTGCTCGTAGCCAGCGCAGTCCACCGCCCCACTGATATCCGCCGGGTCCTCGGCGTCCACGGCGGTGACCCCGCTGCGGTGCACCAGGGGAGGGGTGGTCTCGAAGACCGGCCCCTTAGGGATACCATTTTGGTCGAGTCTCACGTTCGCCATGTCTAACCCCCTCCAAGATGGGGGGCTTGGCGGCGGCCATGGCCGCCGCCAAGCCCATCCCTTAGTCTCTAACCCCGATGAGCTTGGCCAGCTTCAGGGTGTTGAACAGGGCCAGGGACACATACCACTTCACCCGGATGCGGGTGGCATCCTTGGCCTCCAGGCTGCCCACCCTCTCCACCTGGAGCCCACCCGGGGAGGTGAGCCCCGCTACCGCCCCCTCGCCGAACTGGAGGGCATAAATGGTGGAGCAATCTGAGGAGGTGCCCACAGTCTGGTCGTCGGCGATCCAGTCGTTGATGCCGATGGGGATGCCATCGTAGAACTGGACCATCTGGCCGAATTGATTGCGGTCGGTCTCCAGGATGCCGCTGCCAGTGCCCCGACTCAGGGCGGTAAGCTTGCGTCGACTGCGCTTGCTCATGAGGAGCATGTCTGGCTTGCCACCCTTGACCCTGTCGATAAGCTCGTCCAGCTTCTCCAGGGTGAGGGTGCCCCCGTCGGGGCCCATGCTCACCGTCTGCCCCGATTCGCACAGCTTGTCGATGCCGTCGAAGGCCTTGGGGTTGGTGGCGGTGTCGCCGTTGACGAAGGTATCGTCGAATTTGTGCTGCACCGCCTTGGCCTTGAGCTGAACGATGGCTGCCTCCAGGTCCTGAAGGTTGCTGCGGGTGGCGGCCAGGAAGTTATCTATATCGGCGTCCCCGCCCAGGATCTTCAGGGTGGCTGTCTTCTGGGTGAAGGTGGGGGTGGACTCGGTCCAGTTATCGCCCACATCGTAGAAGCTGGCGATGGGGGCCTGGTTCTCCTGGTTGTAGGTGAGCCCGTTGCCCACGATCTCGATGAAGGGCAGCACCTGGAGCACCGGGCTATCGTAGATGATGGTCTCGATGACACCCACCAGCAGGGTGTCGTTGGATAGTTTGGCTGCTTCGGCCAAAGATAGTGCCATCTTTTCGACCTCCTTTTTTGTTCTGCGGGTTCATACCCCTAGGTTTGTTCGGACTCCCCTGGACCTGGCCCCTGGGTCAAAACAGGCGTCCGGGGGTGTCCCTCTAACTATCTGCCCCTGGTTAGCCCATAGAGGATCTTCTCCCTGGGGCTCAGGGTGGAGAGGTCGGGGCCAGAACGGGCCGGTGCCCCCGCCGGCACCCGCCCCCCAGCCAACTTGGCCTCCAGCTTTTGCCGGATGCGCTCCACCAGTTCCCGGGCCGCCTGGAAAGAGGCCTCCACCTCATCCACCGTTTCCCCCTTTACCAGCTCCTGGGGCACATCGGGGGCGCTGGCCAGGAGCAGGGAGCGGTAGCGGGCCACCGCCTTTTCGAGCTCTTTTTCGACCTGAGCGCCCCTTTCGGCCTGAGCGTCAGGCTCTGGGGCTACCTCGCTCTGGCCGTCCTCCGGCTGGGTCTCGTCCAATGTGGGCTGCTGCTCTTCGGGCATCCTCGTCACCTCCTTTTTGACCTTGGCGCTGATGATATTAGAACATTTGTTCCATCCCGAGTCAAGGGGGAAATGTCACGATCCTTGCTGCATCCCCTCCCTCCCCTGCTCCTCCAGCCAGCGCTGGTATTCGGCCTCAGAGTCCTCCACCCCCAGCTCGTCCATGGCCCGGCGGCGGGAGTGGATGCCCGCCCTCACCAGCACCTCCTCATCCCTGATGAGTCGGCTGCGGTCCTGGGGCAGCACCGGCCCCCAGATTATCCGCGACCGATACGGGGCGTAGCTCTGCCCCGTCTTCTGCTCCAGCAACCTCAGGATGAGCTCGTTGCGCTTTCGATAGGCGGCAGTCCGGATCAGTCGCTTGCGCCGTACCTTCTGCAAGAGGGGGTGCAGCTCCATCTCCAGGGCCACCCCCGACAGCCCCCTCAGGTTATCGCCGAAGCTGGTGCGGGGCGTCTCCGAGAGGTCGTGCAGGGTGCGGTAGATCAGATCCACATAGTCCACATGGAGCTTGACGCCTCCCCCCTGCAACAGATCCAAGAGATAGGCCTTGGCCCGCTCCGGGATCTCCCATACCGCCCCCGGGGTCACCGCGATGTCCTGGGCATGCTCCACATTCTCCAGCACCGCGATGGGATTCCCGGAAAGCTCCAGGATCATGGAGAGCTGGCTGAGCGCCCGGTTCAGCTCCTGGGCTGGCTCCTTGATAGCCGGCAGGTCGGACACCCCCCAGAACTGCTTGGGCTCCCTCAGGTTGGGATAGATGACAAAGGGTATGAAGCCGTAGGGATTGGGCATGTGCTGGAAGAGCCCATTTTCCACCCAGAGCTCGAACCTGTGCTCGGTCCATACCTCAGTAATGGTAAACTGCGGCTGGCTCAGCTTGGGCTTCTTCACCCCGTAGAGGAACTCGGCCTCCTCGGCGGAGAGCCGGTAACGGCTGGCCACCCGCCNCACCCGGCTGACATCGTCGCCCAGCCACCACAC
>Ga0180881_1015_pt1 | contig 12323 bp, 11 predicted proteins | sample Deesub1362A_J573_FD_124314 | JGI IMG/M metagenome (GOLD analysis project Ga0180881, IMG submission 124314) | Anaerolineales bacterium JdFR-61 | reverse complement strand
GTGCCACCCACCCGGCGACCGGGCAACGGAAAGTACCTGAGGGTAGTCGGCGCGCGGCAGAACAATCTCAAGGACCTGACTGTCCGCATTCCACTGGGCGCATTCGTGTGCATCACAGGGGTCTCCGGTTCGGGCAAATCAACCCTCATGATGGACGTGCTCTACCGGGCCTTGGCACGCCAGCTCCACGGTGCCCGCCATCCAGCGGGCGCGCATGATCGGCTGGAAGGGGTGGAGCATATCGACAAGGTGATCAACATCGATCAAAGCCCTATCGGGCGCACCCCGCGCTCCAATCCAGGAACCTATACCGGTCTGTTCGACCACATCCGCGCCCTGTTCGCCGAGCTTCCCGAATCCAAGGTTCGAGGCTACAAACCCGGTCGCTTCTCCTTCAATGTCCATGGCGGCCGCTGCGAGGCTTGCCAGGGCCAGGGCCAGCTTCGCATCGAGATGCAGTTCCTGCCCGATGTCTACGTCCCCTGCGAGGTTTGCCATGGGGCGCGCTTCAACCGCGAGACACTGCAAATCCGCTTCAAGGGCAAGAACATCGCCGATGTGCTGGACATGTCCATCGACGAAGCGGTCGAATTCTTCGCCGCCTTCCCGGCCATGCAACGCAAGCTGCGCACCTTGCAGGACGTAGGCCTGGGCTATTTGAAGATCGGCCAGCCCGCCCCCACGCTCTCCGGCGGCGAAGCCCAACGGGTTAAGCTCTCGCGCGAACTCTCCCGCCGCAGCAACGGGCACACTCTGTACTTATTGGATGAGCCCTCCGTCGGCCTGCACGCCGCGGATGTGTACAAGCTCATCGGCGTGTTGCAGAAGCTGGTGGACCAGGGCAACACGGTGCTCATCATCGAGCACCACCCGGACATCATCAAGGTGGCCGACTGGGTCATTGACCTGGGCCCGGAAGGGGGCGACGAGGGGGGAGAGTTGGTGGCCGAAGGCACGCCGGAGGAAATTTGCCGCAACCCCAGGTCTTACACAGGCCAGTTTCTGCAGCCCCATCTGGAGCGAGGATCAAACGGCAAAGCGCGCCCCCGGCGCAAGGCGCAAGCCGCATCCCGCGCAGGCTAGGCGCCCCGGCACAGCCCGGGCCCGCCGGGTGTCCAAGGCTGTCCAAGCCCCATCTCTGCGCTTAGGGACGGGGCAACACAGGCGTGTCTGGTTCCCACGAGTGGAACGGAAGGTTCCCCCTTCGCGGGTTGAGTAGCGCCGTAGGCGCGTATCAAAACCCCAATCTGGGAAGGGCAATGCCCACCACCCCAGGCGCAGCGCCGGCGGCATGGGAGCCGCCTCTGCTCCATGGGCGGGGGGAGGCGGAGGACCTGCCCCTCACTCGTAGCGCAGCGCCTCCACGGGCTCCAGATCCGCGGCCCGCTTGGCGGGATATAGACCGAAAAAGATCCCAACGGCCAGGGAGAAGAGGGTCGCTAGCAGCACGGCATCCAGGGTCACCAGGGGAACCAGGTCTGTATCATTGGCCGCGGCGATGGCGCCCACCAATTGGGCCAGCCCCCATCCCAATCCGATGCCTATCAAACCCCCAGTCAGGCTGAGCAGCGACGACTCGGCCAGAAACTGGAGCAGGATATCGCGCTTGCGGGCGCCCACCGCTTTGCGCAGGCCGATTTCACGCGTCCGCTCGGTCACCGAGACCAGCATAATGTTCATGATTCCAATGCCCCCTACCAGGAGCGAAATGGCCGCAATGCCCCCCAGGAAGATGGTCAGGACGCGGGTGATCGTGGATGCAGTGGCCAGGAAATCCTGTTGGGTGAAGATGGTGAAGTCATCCAGGCCGAGCGGGGTACGGTGCCTGAGGCGCAAGATTGAGGCGATCTCTTCCCTCGCCGCCGCTACCGCCTCGGCGCTGATGGCCTGGGCGATGATCATATCCACGCGATCCACCCGCCGGCGGATTAAGCGCACCTGGGCGGTGGTCAGCGGCACATAGACGCGGTCATCATGGTTGGCGAACCCCGAGCCGCCCCGCGCCGTAGTGACCCCAATCACCCGAAAAGGCTGGCCGTCGACGCGCACGGTCTCACCCGTGATGCCCTCGGTGCGGCCGAAGAGATCTTCCGCTGGCTCGGGGCCCAAGACGACCACCGCGGAGCGCCCCAGCATGTGGGCTTCATGGATGAACTGTCCCTCGGCCANTTCCACGTTGCGCACCGCTTCGTACTCCGGCGTCACCCCCAGGCCGGTGGTGACCGTCTTCTCCCCACCGAAGCTCAGTTCGACGGTTCCTGAGATGATCGGCGCCACCTGGCTGACGGAGGGCGCTTGGAAGGGATCAGCCAGGGCCTGGGCGTCGCCCAAAGTCAAGGGCTTGGGATTGCGAACTTCCTGGGACCCACCCCGTACCACGAAGATCAAATTGGTGCCGATGCTGTTGATGGAACCGGTGATCGTCTGTTCCGCCCCGCCGCCGATGGCCAGCATGGCGATGACCGCCCCCACGCCGATGACGATCCCCAGGACGGTCAGCCCAGACCGCAGCTTGTTGCTGCTCAGGCTCTCCATGGCTTCCAATGCGGCTTGGACTACATTCATCGCTGGCCCCAACCTCTCTCCGCCAGACCAGGCCTACTTGCGCTCTTCATCGACGATTTTTCCATCCCGCAGGTGGATGATGCGCTGCGTATGCGCCGCCACCTCCGGATCGTGGGTGACGAAGATCAGCGTTGTGCCATAGCGCTGGTTCAAATCGAGCAGCAGATGGACGATTTCGTCCCCAGACTTGGTATCCAGATTGCCCGTCGGCTCATCGGCCAGGATCAGCGCCGGGTTGTTGACTAAGGCCCGGGCGATGGCCACACGCTGCTGTTCGCCCCCGGAAAGCTCATTGGGACGGTGGTGGAGCCTATCACCCAACCCCACCGCCTCCAGGGCCTGGCGCGCCCTTTGGCGCCGGCCATCCGTTTTTCCCGCGTAGCGCAGCGGTAGCTCCACGTTGGCCAGCGCGGTGCTGCGCGGCAGCAGGTTAAAGCTCTGGAAGACGAAGCCCACCTCCTGGTTGCGAATGGTGGCCAATTGGTCATCGCTCAGCTCGGAAACAAGCTTGCCATTCAGATAATAGGTCCCGGATGTGGGCCGATCTAGCGCGCCCAGGAGATTCATCAAGGTGCTCTTGCCGGAGCCGGAGGGACCCATGATGGCCAGCACCTCGCCAGGCTCCACGCGCAGCGAGACACCACGCAGCGCGTGGACTTCTATCTCCCCCATGCGATAGACCTTGACCAGATCGCGGGCCTCCACAACCGCTGCGCTCATGGTCTAGCGGAAAAAGGGCGGGCCATCTTGTTCGAACTCGGAGGGGGGATTAAGGATCACCTGATCCCCTTCCTGCAGGTCCCCCGCCAAGACCTGGCTGTAGAGCTCAGAAGAGGCCCCCAGCTCGACCCGCACGGGCAGGGGTTCCCCNCCACGCAGAACGTAAACAACCCGNTCCCCCTCACGAAAGCGCACGGCACGATTGGGCACCAGCAACACATCCTCCAAATGTTCCACAATGATGTTCACCGCCGCGGTCAAGCCGGGGCGCACGGCCTCATCCCAGGCCAGCAATTCAACGGTGATCTCGAAGTTGACCACGCCCTGCACAGGAACGCCCACCAGCCCCACCTCAACCACATGCCCCTCATAGGTGCGCCCGGGAGCCGCGTCAAAGATGAGTTCCACAGGTTGTCCTGGCTTGAGGCGGTTGATATCCACCTCGGTGACTTGCACATCGACGAAGAGCTGCGAAAGATCAGCGATATGGAATGCCGGCGTACCTGCATTCACCACATCGCCCGCCAAGACATCCACATCGGTGATGGTCCCAGCGAAGGGGGCTTCAATGCGTGCAAGCTTGAGGGTGGCCTGCGCGGCGGCGATGCGGGCCTCCGCAGCGGCGATTTCGCTGGGATCGGGGCCATCCTTGATGCGCTCCCATACCCGGCGCGCCTCCTCCAGATTGGCGCGCGCCATCTCCAGCTCGGCGTCCAGCAACGCCTGGTCTGTCTCGTCGGGCTTGCCCAGATACCAATTCAAATTGCGCAGGATGCTGTCCCGCTTGCGCCGCGCTTCAGCCAGCTTGGCGCGCGCAAGGGCTCGCAACGGATCGTCCTCGGGCCGCCCCGAATAGCGATTGAACTCCTTCTCCGCGCGTTCGACTTCCTGCTCGGCCAGGATCAGATTGGCCTCGGCCGCGGCGATGGTCTCTCCGCTGGCCCGATGACCCTCCTGTTGCACGTTCCACCTGTACTCGGCCTTTTCCAGAGCATCCTGCGCTTGCGCCAGCGCCAGTTGGGCCTGGGCGCGAGCGAGAGGGGACTCGAGCAGGTCCTCAAGGGCCCGCTGCGCAGCCACCAAATCGGCCTGCGCCATGATAATGGCCTGGGGGAGGGAGGTTTGTTCTAGAGTGGCCAGGACCTGGCCTCTTTCCACCGGGTCGCCCACCTGCACCAGCACTTGATCCACAATGCCGGAGGTCTGGAAGACCAACTGTGCTTGTTGACGGGCCCGCACCGTCCCGGTGGCCCCAACGACAGCTTCAAGGGGGCCGCGATGGATGGTCTGCAACTGGAGATCCTGCAGNTTTGCCGCTGCCCGACTGGCCCGAAAGCGGTTTGCCGCGAGGGCCCCTCCGGCAACCAAGCCCAAGAGCACCAAAATGAGTATCCAGCGCTTCATCTTCACGCCTGCTCCAAGAGAGGTTCAAGGGTCCAGCGCCGCCCGCTGCCCAGGCGGGTGATCAGCGCCATGCCCACGGCCGCCAACCATACCAGGCCAAAGAAACCCAGACCGACCATAGGGAGCCGGAAAAGGGCGAACAGGATCAATGTTCCCAAGGCCAGGCCAACCAGCGGGTTGGAGCCCCAACGGGCGCGCCGCAAGAGCCCCCTTCCAAAGCAGTAAGTCAAGGCCACCAGCCCCACCCAACCGGCCAGGAAATAGAGGCCTGCCAGCAGCAAGCCGACGGGGAAGGTCAACGCTCCTAAGGCCGCCAGGGCCGCCAGGGATCCCACCAAGATTGTGCCCAGCAACCCGACCAGCCAAGACCACGCCAGCGGCTTGCCCCCAGCCGTGGCGACCTGGGCCAGCAGGCGGACGCGCCGGGGAATCAGGAAAAGGACCAGCACGCCGATCAGATAATGGGTGATCAACGCCGCAAAGCGCAAGGCGATCCTCTTCGCCACGCCCGCTTCGGCCAACCTGCCCAGCCGCCCATGGAAACGCAGCGCCCGGGGCAGGTCAAAGGGATGCCAGCGCCAAGGAGCGTCGCTAAAGAGCTCAGCGCCCACAATCACCGCCACCGCCAGGACCACGCTCAAGACCACCGCAACCCGCCATGTATTCATCCTCCGCTCCTCTCCCATGCGCTTCCTTCCAGCAGCGACCGCAAAGCCTCCATTGCAGGAAGGCTCAGCAGGACAAGGCCCATTAGGAACGTCCACTCCAACTGGGGGCCTAAGCGGTCCATCCAGCCTGCCAAGTTGCCAATGGAGCCCAGCACAGCCTCTTGCGGGCTGGCCATAGCGTGCCACAGATAACCCAGCACATCTTCCCATGACCAGGCGGGCCACACGCCTGCCAGGCCCGTCGCCCCCCTGGCGGCAGCGCCCAGGCCGCTCAGCAGACCTGCCAGCAGNAGCCCAGAGGCGCCCGCGCGCCCAGCCCGTTGCAATCGTCTGCGTCGCCGCAACCTCACCAGCAGGCGGGGGATGAGCTCCGGCGGCAGCTCCTCAGCGGGCAAATGATACAGCGCCTCATCCAGCCAATCAGACATTGCGGCCCTCCAGCATGGCGCGCAGTTCGGCCTTGGCCCGATGAATGTAGGTTCGAACTGTATTCAGCGGCAAATCCATGGCCTCGGCAATCTGCTGGTAACTCAACTGACCATCATAGCGCAAAGCGATCACCATCCGGTATTCCGGACGCAGCCGTCGCACGGCCTGGCGCAGACGCTCCACTTGCTGTTTTTGGTCCAGGAGGCCCTCAGGCCCCGGCCCCTCGACAACCTGCTCTCGTTCGTTAGGGCTCAAGTCTGCAAACGCCAGCGGGCGCCTCTTGCGCCATTGATCGCGAGCCAAGTTGGTGGCCACGCGCGCCAGCCAGGGAAAAGGATCGCGATCATCGCTCAAATGTGGAAGGCGCCGCCACGTCCGCAACCAGGTCTCCTGCACCAGGTTCTCCGCCTCGACGCTGTCACCGGTCCAGCGGCGCACCATGCGGTACAGGCGCGGGGTATAGAGCCGAACCAGAGCCTCAAAGGCCTGCTCGTCGCCGGCGCGCGCCCGCCGCAGCAATGCCCGGCCGCGATCGTCTCCCGCATCTTTAATCACGCTGGACCCCATAAAAAGTTTCACCCGTGAGCCGAGTGGATTGTAACGTATGCCGGAGCGAGGNCAGGGGAGGCACTTCCGCGCGCNGAACCAGGTGAGGGCGGGCAACAATTCGTGACACATGTCGCAATCAGGGGTGACAATTGCATCTTAAATCCCACCAGTTTGGTCCGTATCATCAGAGGAGAGACCGGCCGAGGGAGGAGGTCCCATGCAAGCGATCCCCAGCGACGAACTGAAAATCGATCGCAAAGCGCGCATGAAAATCCCCTTTGAGGACTTGAAGGCCCGTCCTCCTGAGGAACGCGTGTGCGACTTCGAGCCCACCTACGAACCCCTGACGCCTGAGCAAGCCCGGCGCATGGCGGAGCGCTGCATTCATTGCCCAGACCCAGCGGCTTGCGTAAAGGCCTGTCCGGCCAAGAACGACATTCCCTCGGCCATGTGGCTCATCGAGCAGGGCGATTTTCTGGGCGCGGCTCGTCTTTATCGCCAGACCAGCTCGCTCCCGGAAATTTGCGGGCTGGTCTGCCCCCATGAGGAATTATGCCAGGGTTCCTGCGTGCGGAACAAACGCGGCGAGCCGGTGCTGACGGGCGCGCTGGAGGCCTTCGTCACCGACTACGAGCGCCAGCACGGCCAGGTGGTCATCCCCGTGGGCCCGCCAACGGGCAAACGGGTGGCTATCGTGGGCGCCGGGCCGGCCGGTCTATCCTGCGCCGAACAGCTGCGCCGACGCGGCCATGCGGTGACCATCTTCGAGGCCAAGCCCGCTCCCGGCGGCCTGCTCCTCTACGGCATCCCCAACTTCAAGCTCCCCAAGGAGCGTGTTTTCGCCCGCATCTCCGATCTGGAGCGGGCCGGGGTGGAGTTCGTCTACAACACCCGCATCGGCAAGGATCTGACCATCGACGACCTGTTCAAAGAGGGCTTTGACGCCGTGTTCATCGGCGTGGGCACGCAGGTGGACGCCACAATGAAGGTCCCGGGCATCGATTTGCCCGGCATCTATAAGGCCACCGAATTCCTGATTCGGGCCAACGTGGATCCAAAATACCTGCCCGAGGACATGCGCGGCAAGCCCGAGATCGGCCGCCGGGTGGCTGTGATCGGCGGCGGAGACACCGCCTCCGACTGCCTGCGTTCCGCACTGCGCCTGGGCGCTGAGGAGGTCATCTGCCTTTATCGGCGCACGGAGGCCGAGATGCCGGGCAATAAAAAGGACCGCGAGCTGGCACGCGAAGAGGGGGCCAAGTTCCGCTTCCTGACCCAGCCGGTCAAGTTCATCGCAGGCCCCGATGGGCGGGTGAGCGCCGTGGAATGCCTGCAATGTGAGCTGGGCGAGCCCGACGAGAGCGGCCGGCGCCGCCCCATCCCCATTGAGGGCTCCAACTTCATCGTCCCCACCGACACGGTCATCCTGGCCCTGGGCTATTGGCCGGACGAGACCATCGGCAAGACCACACCCGGATTGGAAACCCGCGATTGGGGGCTGATCAACGTGGATCCAGAGACCATGGCCACCAGCCGCCCTGGCGTGTTCGCTGGGGGGGATGCGGTCACCGGACCCCACTTGGTGGTGACCGCGATGGTGGCTGGGCGCAAGGCCGCTGCCTCCATCGATGCCTACTTGAACGAGCAAGAATAGCGGCGCAATNTGACCCTCGCGTTTCAACCTGCATTGCACAAGGGTGGGCTCTGGCCCGCCCTTGNGATTCTCAGATCTGAGACCCAATAGCAGCCCTCAGCCATGATCCACGAAAGGCNCGATAGGGCTGTATTTCAGCGGGTCTGAGGCGGTTTCTNGAGAGGGGAGGCCGTGCGCGCCGCGGGTATCGCGCCGCACGGCGCGGGGTGCAGCGCCTCCGGCGAGCCTTTCCTGAGCAAGTCAAAGGATAGGACCGATGCCGGGGGCTGCAGCCAAAGGTCATGGCGGTGTTATGATCATGCTATGAACCAAGGCCAGAAACTGGCCCGCGCGATCAAGGAACGCGCCCGCGGGCTGGGTTTTCAATTGGTGGGCATTTCCCACCCATCACCCCTGCCCGGTTTCGAGCGCTATCAGCGCTGGCTCGCCGCCGGGCACCATGGCGGGATGCAGTACTTGGCCAAGGAGCGCGCCCTGACCGCCCGCCAGGACCCGCGCAAGCTGATGCCCAATTGCCGCGCCATCCTCAGCTTGGCGGCCAACCACACACCCGTGCCGCGCCCACATGATCAGCCAGGCCAAGGGCGGATCGCAGCTTACGCCTTAGGTGAGGACTACCACGACGTGCTGGTGCAGCGCCTGAAGGCCCTGATGCGCTGGCTGGAGAAGCGCCTGGGCCGCCCCGTGGAGCACCGCATCTACACGGATACGGGTCCCCTGCTGGAGCGCGAATTGGCACAAAGGGCTGGCCTGGGCTGGATCGGCAAGAACGCCTGCCTCATCAACCCCCAATGGGGCTCTTACCTGTTCCTGGCCGAAGTGCTGCTGGACCTGGCTCTGCCCGCAGATGAACCGTTCCTCTGGGACCGTTGTGGGAGCTGCCGCCGCTGTATCGAAGCTTGCCCTACCCAATGCATTTTGCCCGATCGGACGGTGGATGCCAGGCGCTGCATTTCCTACCTGACCATCGAGCATCGCGGGGCCATTGATCCCTCCCTGCGCAATCTGATGGACGCTTGGGTTTTCGGTTGTGATATCTGCCAGCAGGTTTGCCCCTGGAACGTGCGCTTCGCCCGTCCCACACAGGATCCCGCCTTCCAGCCCCGTCCAGCCCTGCAAGCCCCGGACTTAGTCTGGTTCCTCAAGCTGGACCGGGCGACCTATCGGGGCGCTTTGCGCGGCAGCCCGCTGAAGCGGGCGCGCTTCGAAGGGCTCCTGCGCAACGCAATCATCGCGGCAGCCAACAACGGTGACCCGCAATTGGTCCCCGCCCTGATCTCAGTCCTGCGCTGCGCGGGGCCACCCGATTTGCGCGCCTTGGCCGCTTGGGCCCTGGGTGGCATCCCCTCCCGGCAGGCGCGCCACGCGCTTAGGCAAGCCCTGGCTTCAGAGGGGGATCCTGAGGTGCGGCAGGCCGTGGAGCAAGCGCTCCAGCGCAGTGCAACATGAATACACGGCCAGGGGCTCCGCTGCTCAGCCTGCCCCGACCGGCAAGCCCGTCGCCGGGCGCCCCCACTTGGTCAGGTCAGGACCCGGCCCCTAGGGTGTTGGAGTGGCCGTCGCTGTGGCGGGCAGGGGCGTCAGGGTTGGGGTCGGAGTCGGCCCGATGGTGATGATCAGGATTGTCCCCACCCCTATGCTGTTGAGGTCTTCGATCTCGTTTTCCTCAGCGATGGCCTCAACGGTGGTGTTGAAGCGTTCGGCGATGGAGGCCAGCGTGTCTCCCGTCTTCACTTTGTAGCGGATCTTATCGCCGGTCTTCAGATCTTCGGGGAGCGGCGTCTCGGTGGGCAGCTCGGCGTCCGGCGGCGGGATGATCAACTCCGTGCCCACGGGCACGTTGTTAGGATCCTCTAGCTCGTTGTAGGCGATGATTAATTCCACCGAGACCTCAAAGCGTTCGGCGATGCTGGTCAGGGAATCTCCAATCTCCACGATATACGTGCGGGGGCCTTCCGGCGTGGGGGTGTTGGATGGGGTCGGAGTCAGGGTTATGGTGGCTGTAGCCGTAGGTGGCCGTGGTGTAGAGGTCATGGTGGCTGTGGGGGTGGGGCTGGCCAAGAAGGCAAGCAAGTCAGGCGCGCCGCCCCCGCTAAGCCAGATGATGATCATGAATACTCCCACCACCAATAAGACAACCGCCAGCCCTCCAAGGACCAGGGGAATGATGCGCTGGCGCCGGCGGTAGGCGTCAATGAACTGGCCCGCATCCTTGCCTTCTTCGCTCATAGCTCCCACTCCCGCCCCATCCCTCACGCTCGAGGGCTTACGGGCGCCTCCGATTGTACCCGAATTTGCGCCCGCCAGCCTCTCAAGGTTGGAACAGCCCGCTCATGGCTGCCCGCCCCCGCCGGATGCCCAGCCGGCGCTCAGCCGACGGAAGAGTTCGGGCAACACAGCCATCCAACTCGGATCGTCATGGCCGCCATCGGTTTCCAGCATATGGACCTCCACCCCAGCGCCCAGCAGGGCCCCATGGAGTGCTTGGGTGCCCTCTAAGAACCCCGGCTCGCCGCGGCCAGCGCTGAGAAAGATCAGCGCGGGGAAGCTCTCCCCGTTTTCCACCAGCCAAAATGGATCATAGGCCGGCCGGGCTCGATTAACATGCAGGGCAGGGCTGAGCGCGCCGACCCGGCCGAAGACATCCGGGTGGCGCAGGCCGATTTCCAAGGCCCACACACCACCCCGCGAGATCCCGGCCAGGGCCAGGTGATCCGCATCGGCCTGGATGCGATAATTTCGCTGCAGGTGCGGAAGCAGGCTTTCCATCACCTCTTGCTCATAGGAGCCAGCACCCCCATCCGTGCTCACATAGAGCGCATCCGGCGCGCCCGGCATAGCGAGCAGCATGGGCGCCCAGCGCCCCTGCTGGATTCCCTCCTCCACGACCGCCTCCACACCCACCTGCGACCAATGGTATTGATCGAAGGGAAAACCATGAAAGAGAATCACCAAGGGATAGCGGGCCTGCCCCTGATCGTAACACGGCGGCAGGTACACCCGCAGGGGAAGCTCTTGCCCGCTTAGCGCGCTTGGATAGGCCGCCTCCACCACGCGCCCTTGCCTTTGCATGCATGCTTCCGTGGGCGTAGGACTGGGCGCCAGGGCGGCCGTCGCCGTGGGCGCAGGCATGGGCGAGGCGGAGGGGGAGGCCGTGGGTGCCGGGCTGGGCATGGCCGTGGCTGGCCCAGGGGGCGCCGGCGCTCTCTGGCAAGCCGCACCCAAGCTGCCCCACAGGGTGAACAGCGCCAGCCAGCCCAAGGCGCGGGCATTGGCTGCAGGCGACGAAGGGAGGTGAAAGCTGGCCCACATCGAGACTATCTTACCCCAATTGGGGTGGCCTGGCAGGCGCACGCAGCGCATTTGGCGCCTGCTGCCGGATACGCAGCCTCATCCCCCTTGCCCAAGACTTACCCACTAGGACCTCCCTTTGCACCAGCCCCCAAGAAAGGCCTCGCAGCAGGCCCCGCGCACGGTATAATCCAGGCCATGAAGTATCACATCTGGACCGCAGGCTGCCAGATGAACGTGGCTGATTCGGAGCGCGTGGGCGCCGCGCTGGAGCGCCTGGGCTACCGATTCGTCCCGCGCGCCGAGCAGGCCGACGTAATCGTCCTGAACACCTGCGTGGTCCGCCAAAGCGCCGAGGACAAGGCCTACGGCCGCTTGCACTCGCTGCGGCCCCTCAAAGAGCGCCGTCCCGGGCTGGTGATCAACTTGATGGGATGTTTGGTGGGGGTCAAGGGCAACCCCAAGCTGCGCCAGGCCTTCCCCTTCGTCGACGTCTTTTCGCCGCCCTCTGANCCGAGGCCGCTCATCGAGCANCTGCTCAAGACACAAGGACGGTCGGAGACCTTCCAGGAGGTCCAGCGCCGCAACGCGCTTCTTGATGAGGCGCTGCCCTTACCCGCCACGCGGCGCAACGCGGTGAGTGCTTATGTTCCGGTCGTCTACGGCTGCTCCCATGCCTGCACCTTTTGCATCATCCCCTTCCGTCGCGGCGCGGAGAAGAGCCGCCCCGTGGGCGCCATCGCCGCCCAGGTGCGGGCNTTGGCCCNGAAGGGCGTAAAAGAAGTCACCTTGCTGGGGCAGATCGTCGATCGCTACGGCAAGGACNTCCCCGATGGCCCCAGCNTGGCGGACTTGCTGCGGGTGATCCACCAAATTGAGGGCATNGAGCGCATCCGCTTCCTGACCTCGCACCCCAATTGGATGAGCGATGAGCTCCTCGATGCGGTGGCAGAATTGCCCAAAGTCTGCGAACACATCGAAGTGCCTGTGCAAGCTGGCGATGACCAGGTCTTGGCACGCATGAAGCGCGGCTACACTGCCGA
>Ga0180881_1065_pt1 | contig 12457 bp, 13 predicted proteins | sample Deesub1362A_J573_FD_124314 | JGI IMG/M metagenome (GOLD analysis project Ga0180881, IMG submission 124314) | Anaerolineales bacterium JdFR-61 | reverse complement strand
TCCAGGCGGTGGGGCAGGCCTGTGAACGTCAGGATGGCCTGGCGCATGGCCTCCACTCCAGCCCCCGCCGCGCCCGCCAGCGCGCAGGCAGCCGCCATGTTGAGCAGATTGTGCTGGCCGGGCATGCGAATATCCCCCAGCCGACACACCTCGCGCTCCGCGCCCTCCATCCGCAGCCATATGCGCTGGCGGTGAATGAAAGCGCCCTCCTCAGCCCCTGGCTGGAGGCCGAAGGTGAGCAGCCGCCCGCGCACGCGGTCCCTGAGCGCCCAAGCGCCCGGATCGTCGCGCCCCAGCACGGCCATATCCTGGGAAAGCTGATACTCCAGGATGCGGGCCTTGGCCTCCCGGTAGGCGGCCATGGTCTTATGGCGGTCGAGGTGGTTGGGGGTGATGTTGAGCACTGCGGCGATGTGCGGGCTGCAGGTCATCAATTCCAGTTGGAAAGAAGAAAGCTCCATGACCACCCAGTCACGCGGTTCGACCTTCTCCAGCTCGCCAATCAGCGGGTTTCCAATGTTTCCACCCACCCAGGCTTTGCGGCGCTCCGGTTTCAGGTGGATTTCCATCATGCGCCCCACCAGGGCTGTGGTGGTGCTTTTTCCCGCCGAGCCGGTGATGCCGATCACCGGCGCCGGGCAGGCCTCCAAGAAGAGCTGCGCCTCGTTCTCCACCGGCAAGCCGCGCTCCAGGGCACCCTGGACGATGGGCAAGTCTGTGGGCACGCCGCCCGAGAGCAAGAGAGCTTCTGCCCCGTCGAGCAAGGAGAGGGGATGGCCACCCAGGGCGAACTGCACCCCCAGGGGCGCCAGCTCCTCGCGCTCGGCCGCCAGGGCCTCCGCCGGTTTGATATCACTCACCACCACTTCGGCTCCCCGTCCCCTCAGGTGCCTGGCCAGCGCTTTGCCCTGCCGGGCCAGCCCAAGGATCACAACCCGCTTGTCCCGCCAATCGCGCAACGCTCATCCCTCTCCGCCAGGTTTTCGGCTCCCGCCCCGGGCGGCCTTATCGTCAACACCCACCAGGAAATGGTGGGGCAAGATGGTGCGCGCACCACGCACCTCGACGCCCCCTACCATCTCCTTCCCGCCGTTGATCACCGCGGGATTCACCAGGCAAAGCGTGGGCTGCTGCCCATATTTGTGGCGGAAATGCTCAACGGCCCGNTCAACCTTGGCCGGCAAGGGCCGGGAGCTATCGTCGAACCACAGCATGCCAATCTCCATGGATCTACCCTCCCCTCAGATCAGAGCCAGCGCGACGCCGACCATCGCCGCCAACAAACCCACCAGCCAGAATCGCTGCACAACCTGGGTTTCGCTCCAGCCCAGGAGCTCAAAGTGGTGATGGATGGGCGTCATCTTGAAGAGGCGGCGGCCTTTGGTGATTTTGAAGTAAGCCACCTGCAGTATCACGCTCACGGTGGCACTGAAGGGTATGATGGCGATGACGGGCAGCAAGGCCCAATGCCCTGTCATCAGGGCCACCACCCCCAGCGTGGCGCCCAGCGATAGCGAGCCGGTGTCACCCATGAAGAGCTCAGCGGGGTGCACGTTGTACCAGAGGAAGGCGAACAGCGCGCCCACCACGGTGAAACAAAAGCGCACCAAGAAAACCTGGCCCTGCAGCATGGCGATGGCTCCGTAGGCCGCAAAGGCGGTGGCGCTGATCAGGCCCGCCAAACCATCCAGCCCATCGGTCAGGTTCACCGCGTTGCTGGTGCCCACAATGACAAACATGGCGATGGGCACATACCATATTCCCAGGGAGACCACCTCCGGGTAGTTGGGCAGGAAGAGGTCAGGGGCGTCGAGCGCGTACTCCAGGGCAAGCGCGGCGGCCAGGGCGATGAAGATCTGCCAAAGGAACTTGGTGCGCGGCCGCATCCCCTGCCCCTGGCGCGGGCCTCGGATGCCCTGCCAATCGTCCCAGGCACCCAACAGGGCGTTCAGGATCATCACGAGCAGAGGCAGCAAGATGGAGCGCCCCAGGACGGTAATGGGGCTGAGCAAGGTGACCAGATTGAGCACCAGGGTCACCAACACCACGGGGATCACCACCATCCATCCGCCCATGGTGGGCGTCCCGAGCTTGGTGAAATGGCGCCGGGGCCCCTCGATGCGGATCTTCTCGCCAATATTCAGCATGCGCAGGACGCGGATGAATGGGCCGCCCCAAATGACGGTCAGCAGGAAGGTGATCCCCCCCAGGGAGAGGGCCATGGCTGTCTGGCTCATGCCCTCTCCTCCAGGGCTGCAACAATGCGGTCCATGCGCATGCCGCGCGATCCTTTAACCAGCACCACGTCACCCTGGCCCAGGCGGCCCATCAGGAGATCAATGGCCTGCTGGGAATCCTCCACGCAGGTCACCTTGTCGGGATCCAGACCGGCGCGGAGGGCTTCATCGGCGATCCAGCGCGCCCGCGGGCCCACGCAGATCAACTCATCGACCACATCCGCCGCGCGTACCCCCACCATGCGGTGGCCTCGCTCCTCGAAGGCGCCTAATTCCAACATGTCGCCCAGCACGGCAATCCTGCGCCCTTCCAAATCATCGAGCAGGTTAAGCGCGGCCAGGGTCGAGGGCGGGGCGGCGTTATAGGTGTCATCCAGGATCAGGGCGCCGCCTGGGCCTTGTACGGCCACCAAGCGCAACTGGGTGTGGCTGCTCTGCAGCCCGCGGATGATTTCCTGCCAGGTCAGGCCCTCCACCAGCCCCACCGCCGCGGCCCGCAGGGCCGTATGCACGGAATGGCGCCCCAGCAGCGGCACCCGAACATGCAGGGCCTCCTCGCCGAAGTGAAGCACGAAGCGCACGCCTTCCAAGCCCAGGCCCTCGATTTCGTCCGCCCACAGATCAGCCTGCGGTGAAAGACCATAATAAAACACCCGCGCCTTGGTTCGCCCGGCCATGCCGCGCACCAGAGGCTCATCGTGGTTGAGAATGGCCACGCCCTCCGGCGCAGGCGGAAGCGCTTCCAGCAACTCGCCCTTGCCCTTGACAATGGCCTCTAACGATCCGGCTCGCTCCATGTGCACATGGCTGATGTTGGTCACCACACCCACCTGGGGCTGGGCAATCTCACAGAGCAGCGCAATCTCCCCCGGCACGTAGAACCCCATCTCCAGCACCGCCCGCTCATGCCCCCCGGTGAGCTTGAGGAGGCTCAAGGGCAGACCAATCTCGTTGTTCAAGTTGCCCGGGTTCTTGACCGTACGATAGCGCTGGCGCAAGACATCCGCGATCAGCTCTTTGGTCGTCGACTTGCCCACGCTGCCGGTTATGCCAATCACCCGCACCTCCTGCTGGCGGCGCCAGTGGGCGGCCACCTGCTGCAGGGCAGCGACGCTGTCCCTGACCTGCAGGCAGAGGGGGGTCTTCAGTTCAGCGGGCAGGGCGACTTTTTCCGGCCGGCGCAGGTCCAGGAAGGTCCACTCGCCCTCCACGGGCCGCTCCACCAGGGCCACGCTCGCGCCGCGCTCAAAGGCATCGCCGACAAAGTCGTGACCATCGGCTTTCTCGCCTTTGATGGCCACAAAGAGGCAACCGGGGATGGCCAAGCGCGAATCAACCACCGCGTCGGTGATCACCTGCGGGGCGTTGGGGGCGGGCTTTCCCGTGAGGGCCTCCAGGATCACTCCCAGTCGCAACATCACACGCTACCTGTCCCTCGGGAGCGCTGGTGTCTCCAGCACGCCCTGAGGGGGAATGCCCAGATGCAACACCAGCCGCTCAACCACTTGGCGAAACACGGGGGCCGCGACGGTCGAACCCCAGGGGGAAATCTTTGGCCGGTCAATGCGCACCAGCACCAGGAAACGCGGGTCATCCACGGGGCCCCAGCCGATGAAAGAGGCAATGGTGGTGTTGGGATCGTAGCCAAATTCGGTGGGGATTTGGGCGGTCCCCGTCTTGCCCGCGAGGCGATAGCCGTCCACCAGGGCGTAGCTGCTCTCGTTCTCCAGCGCTTCCACCAGCATGCGGGTCAGCGTGCGGGAGGTGCTCGCAGATATGGCGTTTCCGGTGACTGTGGCCTTGGGCTGATAGCTGCCATCGGCGCTGATGATCTCGCGCACGATGCGCGGCTTGATCATCTTGCCGCCGTTGGCCACCGCGGCGACCGCGCGCATCAATTGGATGGGTGTGACGGAGATCCCCTGTCCAAAGGCGTTGGTCCCCAGGTCGGCCTCGGTCCACCCTGGCACGCCGGGGGTGCGCATTTCGCCAGCGACTTCGCCGTCCAGGTCCACGCCGGTCAACTTCCCAATGCCGAACTGGCGCATGTATTGGTAGAAGCGCGCGGTCCCCAGCCTGGTGGACGAAATCCAGGCCAGGCACACGTTGAGCGAATGCTCCAGACAGCCCACCATGTTCTGCGGGCCCCAGGCCTCGCCGTCCCAGTTGCGGATTGTATGACCGCCCACTTCTATCTCGCCCGTGTCAATGAACTCGTCCCAAGGCTGCACCACGCCACTGTCCAGGGCGGCAGCCATGACCAGGACCTTGAAGGTCGAGCCGGGCTCGAAGGTGCCCGCCACCGCGGGGGTGATGACCCGCTCCGCCTCAGCCTCCTCCTCAGCCTCCTCCTCTTCGCCCTGCCGCGCCTGCTCTTCTTCCGGGGGAAGCAGCCATTGCTCATACTGGTTGGGATCCAGCGGCGGCCAGGCGGCCATGGCCAGGATTTCACCCGTCATCGGGTCCATGACGATGATCTGGCCGCCCGCGGCGTCGGCCCAATCGACGGCTCTATAGAGGATCTCCTCCACCGACTGCTGGATGTCCATGTCCAGGGTGAGCATCAGGTTGACCCCGGAAGGGAGGTCGGGGAGCGGCTTCACCTCCAGCGGGATGAAGACCCGCTCGGCGGTGATGGANTTGCCCGCCAACCACTCGTCGTAATAGCCTTCCACGCCGAAGAAACCCTGCCCCTCCTGGTTGACGATGCCCAAGACATGGCCGGCCAGAGAGCCGGCGGGATAGACCCTTCGCGGCGAGGCCACCAGGTCCAAGCCATTCAGATCCGGCCCTTGCGGATCCCCCAGCAGGCGGCTGACGATCTTAGCCTGGGCGCTGTCCAGCACGATGGGCACGATCCCGGCCAGATCGGTCTCCATAGTCAGACGCACCCGATAGCGTTTGGCGCTGACAAAATCCTCATTGAGCTGCCGCACCAAAGGTTCACGCGGGATTTGCAGCAATTCAGAGATCAAGGTGGCGATGTCCCGGCGGCTGGTGGCTGTCAATTGACGGGTCTCAATTTCAACGAAGTAGCGGGTTTCGTTGGTGGCCATGAGGCGTCCCTGGCTGTCCAAGATCAACCCGCGCCCCGGGGAGAGCTGCTGGGGGATGGCAGCAGCGCTGGCCTTCTCGGCGGCGAAGATGGGGGCGAAGGGACCGAACTGCACGCGCACCAACTGCACAACCAGTGCCGCAAGGCCCAGGCTGAGCATAATCAGCGTGCTGGCTAGCCGATTGCGTTCGGCGGCCATCTCGTTCAACGGCTTTCCCCTCCGCTCATCCAGCGCAGCACGATCTGGAGCCAGGTTTCGGTGTAGGCGGGCGGGAGCATGGGCTCACCGCCCTGAATGGCCGCCCGCGGCCGGGGCGCGAGGAATTCGCCCTGGGCCGTATACCCCTCCAACGGCAGAAAATGGATCTCCTGAGAGCGGGCCGGGCGCATGCCCAGCGCGCTGGCGCGCGCCAGCATGCGCGGCGGCGCGCTTTCGCGGGCGTAGGCTGTGCGCAGCTCATCAAGCTGGCGCTCCAATTGCTCGATTTGAGCATCATAGGTCAGAACCTGTCGCCCCAATTCGGCCTCTTTGGCGCTCACCGCCAGGTACATGGCGCCCAGGATGAGCAAGGAGACAGCCCAAAACATCAGCCGCCCGCTGGAGCGAACCTGTTCTCTCCATGGGGCGCGGGGATAGGCTTGTGTGCGGCCCTTGATCATCCTTCGCCTCCTGCACTGCGCAGGTTTGTGCATGCAAAGTTCATGCCAGCTCCAGCCTCTCGGCGACCCGCATACGGGCACTGCGGGCGCGCGGATTGCGGGCCACTTCCTCCTGGGAGGGACGGATCGGTTTGCGGGTCACCAGGCGCAAGCTTCGCCGGTGGCCGCATGTACAGGCCGGTCGTTGCGGCGGGCAGAGGCAATCCGTGCTCTCTCGACGCAAGAAACGCTTGACAATCCTGTCCTCCAACGAATGGAAGGCGATCACCACCAGGCGTCCACCCGGCGCCAGACAGCCCACCGCCTGCTCCAGCCCCTCTTCCAGGACTTTCAGCTCATCGTTCACCGCGATGCGCAAAGCCTGAAAAGTGCGCGTCGCCGGATGAATGCGCCCTTTGCGGCGGCCCACCGCCGCGGCCACCACCTGGGCCAGGTGAGCGGTGCTGCGCATGGGCCGCTCAGCGACGATGGCCCGGGCGATGCGGCGGGCACGTGGCTCCTCCCCATAGCGGCGGATCAATTCCGCCAGCTCGTCCTCTGACAGACCGTTTACCAGATCCGCGGCCGTCAACGGCGCCTGGGGATCAAAGCGCATATCCAGCGGCCCATCGCCCTGGAAGGAAAAACCCCGGGCCGGGTCGTCCAACTGGATGGAGGACAACCCAAGATCCAAAAGCACGCCGTCCACCGCGCTCCAGCCCAGGCTGTCCAGGTGGGAGGAGAGCTGGGCGAAGGTGCCATGGCGCAGAATCACCCGCTGGCCATAGCGCGCAAGCCGCCGGGCGGCGATGCGCAAAGCGTGTGGATCGCGATCAAGCCCCAGCAGCAACCCATGGGGCGCAGTGCGCTCCAGGATGCCGAGGGCGTGGCCGCCGGCGCCGACGGTGCCATCCACCCACAGCCCACCGGGATGGAGGTGGAGTGCATCCAGGGCTTCTTGGTAAAGTACCGGGATGTGCTTCTCGGCTTCGTCGCGCTCGGGGGCAGGCACGATGCCTACTCCGTGGCGAGACTGAAGGTCGCAAATCGTCCGGCGCTAAGCTCCGGGTCGGCCACTCTGGCCAGCTCCTTCTCCCAGAGCTCGGCATTCCAGATTTCGAAGTATTGCCCCGCGCCGACAAGGACCGTCTCCCCGTCCAAATGCGCGTACTGGCGCAGAAATCCGGGGATCAGGATACGGCCAGCACTGTCCAGGCTGACATCCTGGGCGCTGCCAAAAATAAAGCGCCGCATGGCGCGCGCCTCCGGATCCGTGGCCGAGGTGGCGTTGGCCTGCCGGGACAGCAATTGGAACGTATCCGTGGTATAAACAACTAAATTGGGATCAAACCCGCGGACAACATAAGCCCCCTGGGCGAGGAGAGGCCGGAATTTAACCGGGATAATCAGCCGGCCCTTGGCATCGATGGAGTGAGTGTATTGGCCCAAGAACATCGTCGAAGATCTCACCCTTACGCGCGAGCGCCGGTCTGAGCCGGCCTCCCACTAATCCCCACATTTCCCCACCAACGCCCACAGTATACCCCACTTTCTCCCACCGGCGCAACCACCAATTTTTGGCCGCCACTAGTACTTTTTTCCTATTGCCCCCTCTGCGAAGTGTGTTTTCTACGAAAGGCAGCTTTCTAATCACGCGCCATCAGGCCAGAGGGGTTCATTGGTTCTCTCGGCCGACTGGCCAACCCCTTCCGGCTACCCTTGCCTGGGAACATGGAAAGCCGCCGCATAGAGCGGCGGCCCATTCTGTTCGTTCCAGGGATGAACGGGCTGCGGGCCAGCCTGTAAGCCGCGTTCTGTACCCGGAGGGCTGCGGTTTACAGCTTGCGCCTTCCTCCCACAGCCACCCCAGGCGGCGATCATCTATCTGGGCCTGACGTCACCGCCAGGCTCAAGCGGCCTACCCGGAGCTCAAGGGAGACGAGCAGCCCCCCGCCCAATGGACTTCGCTCCTGCTTGGCCTTGCTCCCAATGGAGGTTGCCTGGCCGCCGCCATTGCTGGCGGCGCCGGTGGTCTCTTACACCACCTTTTCACCCTTACCCCTCGCGGGGCGGTCTGTTTCTGTGGCCCTTTTCGCGGGTTGCCCCGCCCGGACGTTATCCGGCATTGTGCTCTGCGGAGCGCGGACTTTCCTCAGGCGGCCTGTGGCCACCCGCGATCGCCCGGCCGACCCGCAACCCTGATAATCATAAGACATATGTGAACTATCGTCAATGAACGCATGAGGTGAATCGCCCCTCCCCCACAGCGCAGGGCTTGGATGGACCGATCCCCCACCATCCACGCACGTTAACGCCCTTCTTACGGGAAGCGTGATATGATTATGCGGCTGGATGGCGCCTTGGCCGATAATTCAGGCCGAGGACATCTAGATTGGCACCTCTCAGGGTGCCGGGTTATAATGCATTGAGGCGAGGAGGTCGCCCATGCCCATATATTCTTATCGCTGCGATCATTGTGGCGTGCAATTCGATCGCCGTCAGAAATTCAGCGATCCACCGCTCAAGGTTTGCCCCGAGTGCTCCGAACCGGCTTTGCGCAAGCTGTATCAGCCGGTAGGTATTGTGTTCAAAGGTTCGGGTTTCTATGCGACCGACCATCGCTCCCCCTCCGGCGGAGGATCCAAGGGCAAGGAGCGCTCCGAAAAATCCGAGAAGACGGGCGAAAAATCTTCCAGCGAGGATTAGGCGGCATCTTCATACAGAAATTCAAACGGGGCCCCTTAGGGCCCCGTTTTCTTTTAACCTTTCATCCTGTTCTGATGGTTCACATCTGGAATCCGCCGGTGGCCTTGACGATTTTCCATTCGAAATTGGTCACGTAATCCAGCAGGCGCGATTTGAGCTCCTCCCAGTCCTCCGTGGCCAGGGCCTCGCGGATGGTTTTCAGATCGCGCGCGATCCCGCCGGTGAGGATTTGGGGGCGCTGTCCATAGGTTGTGTACCAGGCTTCCGTGGGCTGGATACCCAAACGCTGCATGCCCGGCACAAAGTCACGCACCACAAATTCAAAATATTCCTGCTCTTTGCCTGGGATAATGTCCCAGGTCATCAGCAACTTGACAGCCATGCTTCGTTCCTTCACTGCACCATACGCCCTGAGCTCTTGCGCCGCCGGAGCGGCGGCGCGGGCAGCCAATTATCCGTCTTTAACCTGGGGTTGGAGCAGCACAACCTGCGTCTCCTCGCCCAGCCCGCTCTTGCTCACCTTAAGGCTGGGGAGCGCCTCCAGATCAGAAAGGCCCATTTGGCTCAGGAAACCCTCCACACCGGCCAGATCAACCTTCTCCTTGCTCGTTCGATAATGCATGGGGATCACCACCGAAGGCTCAATCAAGCTGAGAACCTCTGCGGCCTGGGAGGGCGAGAGAGCGCTCCCTCCTCCCACCGGGATCAAGGCGATGTTCACCGCACCCAGATTCTCGATCTGTGCCTGAGAGGGAACATGAGCCAGATCCCCCAGGTGGGCGACGGTAACCCCGTCGAAGTCGAAGAGGTACATGGTGTTGGGAGTTGCGTTTTCCGATTTGCTGCGCCCGGGCTTCATGGAGAGCCCTGTGATGAACACACCCCCCACCTCGTATTCCCCGGGACCCGTGATAATCTTGCGCGCGCCTTTGACGGCCTTGATGTAATTATGGCCAGGGGCATCGTGGCTGACGGTCACGACATCCGCCCTTAGCTTCAAGCTCTGCAAACCCACCTGCGGCGAATAGGGGTCCGTCACCACGCTGGCCATGCCCCGCTCTGTCAGGCGGAAACAAGAGAGCCCATACCAGACGATTTCCATGCAACCTCCCAATTGAGCCGCGCGATTATACACGATTGGCCCGCGGTCGCCAAAAGGGAGACCGCGGAGCGAGATGGAGCTCACGCAATGTGGAATATGCAGCTGGGAACGGAAAGGGGAGCAGGCGGAGGCCAGAATCTCCCCCCGCTGCCAGGTGCGATGGCCCCTCGGCGTTATCACCCTGGGCGCGTATAATCAGCCGCGATGTCCCTCAACGCTTTACGGGTTCTCGAACAGGGCGGAGGGCGGGTCAGCTTGCGCGGCCAGGGGGCCGCCCGTCTCTCGATCCCTCCCCGGCCGAAAGGCTACGCCGTCGCCCAATTGGACGACGGCTCATCCCGGGCGCGCCAGGGTTTTCCCCACCGACCGCCTCTGCATCTGCGCCTGCGCGCCCGCGCGTCGACGGCCAGCCCCACAGGCACCCTGGGCTTCGGCTTCTGGAATGATCCCTTTTCCCTCTCACTGGGCCAAAAGGGGGCCGCTCGTCGCCTTCCCGCGCCGCCCGTCGCGCTCTGGTTCTTCCATGCCTCTCCCCCCTACGACGTGCGCTTCCTGCCCCACAGCCCCGGGCATGGCTGGAAGGCCGTGTCCTTGCGTTTTGCCCCCCTGCCCAGCGCGCTGCTCCTGGCTGCTGCGCCCATCGCGCTGGGCGCATCCTACCTGCCCCTTATCCGTCCCCTCATCCACCGCGCGGCGCGCCGCATGACAGACTACGCCGAAGCCCACCTCGCCGCGGACCTGACTGGATGGCATGAATACAGCCTCGTATGGACCGGGCAGGCCGCGCGCTTCTCCGTTGACGGCGAGACGGTCTTGCAGGTTGAGAGCCCCCCTGCCGGCCCACTGGCCTTGGTGCTCTGGATCGACAATCAATACGCCACCTTCTCCCCTCGAAAGCCACTCCATTTCGGGGTGCTCCCCACCCGCCAGCAGCAATGGCTCGAGATCGACCAATTCGATCTATCCCCTGCCTAGCCCAGGTTGCGCTGGGCTGCCCATGACTCGAGTACTCCATGACCTTCTTGCCATTGACCCCTGACCGGGTTGGCTCAATACTGGGCGTGTAAATGCCGGAGGGCCAGCTGAGATAGCGGCCTTCACCCAAGCTCAGCCAGGACAGTCGCCGGAAGCACGACCAGGTTTGCCGGAACGCAATCCTCTCTGCCGGCGCGGCTCCTGGCAGCCAGAAAAGGCTGGCAAGTATCGGGAGGCCAAATGGTTGCATCAAGACGACCCCGAGTGCTGGTGGCGGATCATGACCGTACCTTCTTGGATCAATTGACCGAACGGCTGTTACGGCTGGGCTTTGACGTCGATTTTGCCGAAACGGGACCAACGGCCATGCGCCTGGTGACCGAGGAGCGCTATGATCTGATGGTTCTGGAACTGGCCATGCCCATCGTTAACGGTATTGACATTTTGCGCAAGGCGAAGCAAACCAATCCGGGCACCCCCGTGATCCTCTTCACCTTCGCCAACACCACGGACTGGGCGGAGGAGGCGCTTGCAGCCGGGGCCTACACGTACTTATTGCGCCCGCTCAACGACATGAACCTGTTTGATCAGACGGTCATCCAGTGCCTGCGGCGTAGGGCGGCGCCAGCCAGCCGAGCCCCCCAGCGCTCCCCCGTGGCGCCCCCGCGGGCCCCCGCCCGCCCCGGGATTCGAGGCGACCAACCCAGCCACCTCTCAGCGCGTATGCCCGACGGGGTGATGCTCCTGGATTCTCAGGCCCGCATCTTGATGGTCAACGCAGGCGCCAAGCGCTGGCTGATGCTTGAAAAGGGCTCCAGCACCACGCCCATTCGCGACTATATCCGAGCCTTGCAAAAAGGGGCCGCCCCGCCCAAAACCAGCGGCGTTCTGGGAGACCTACAGGTTGAGATCCTCTCCAAAGCCGTGCGCACCAAGAACGGCGCCATCCAAAGGGGCATGATCATCCGCCAGGTGGGCCAGGCTCCCGGCACATCCATTCCTCAACCCGCCCGCAACCCCCGCCCCCTGCCCGCGAGTCCGCAGTCCATCAGGAGAAGGACGGCTTCCCCGGCCTTCACCTCCAGCGCACAGCCCCCTGCCCCGCCGGCCTCCATGGCCAGCCCACGGACCCTCAAGGAGTTCGAAAGCCACCGTTGGCCCGAGATTCTCAGCGAAGCCCTCCAAATGGGCGCGGCGCTGGGGCGTGAAATGACGGATTGGGTCCGCGAAATCGCGGCACAATGGTTGGAGCAATTCCTCGAATCAGGCCAGGAGCTTGAGCTGCCCGATCCGGAAGCGGCCGGGGCAGTGCAAAACCGCCTCGCCACCGTAACCGGCCTGAGAAAAGGCTAAGGATGATCAAGGAGCAGCCTACGCCCGGAGTTCCGTCCTTTGAGTCATAAACCGGGCGGCTGAGACCAACCCAGCCGCAAGGGCCCCTTCCAGGGAATGGGACCAAGGTACCTCCTGGGAAAGTACAGGAGTACCCCTCATTTCGCCCCCCACCCCCTTCTACAATAGGCCCAGCAGCGGGATTCGGATTGCGTTTATGGAGGGAACTGGCTGAACAGCGTGAGAGACAATCCCCAGCCCATCGCCTGGCTTGCTTGGCAAGAACAGCCCGCCCGGCTCCTGGAGACGCGCCGCCGCCGGGCTTGGCCGGTCTTTTTTCTGCTCGCCTTGATCCTGCTGGTCGCATCGATATTCTCCCTGCAGCAGGTTTCATCCGCCTTTTCCGCGGCC
>Ga0180881_1228_pt1 | contig 12569 bp, 12 predicted proteins | sample Deesub1362A_J573_FD_124314 | JGI IMG/M metagenome (GOLD analysis project Ga0180881, IMG submission 124314) | Anaerolineales bacterium JdFR-61 | reverse complement strand
TGGGGGGGAGCGCGGACCAAAGGGGCAAGGCTTCAGCCGCCGCGGCCGCGGCTTGTTCCACATCCGCGGGCGGGGAAAGGGGGGTGTAGGCCAGCACTTCGGCGCTTGCCGGGTTGAGCACCGGGAGCTCTTGCTCCCCGGATGAGGCGCTCCAGCGGCCGCCGATGAAGTTGGGCAGGGTTTGGCTCATGATCATCTCCTGAGAGGGGAATTCAACAGGGACATTGTAGCGCAAGGGCTTTCCCAGGGTGCAATGGATAGGGCGATGGGAAGGGACCCGGCGGCCTCGCCGCCCCATGTTTGGGCCGATTATCCGGCATGCTCGGCGCCTCAAGAGGGGATTTGAGGGGGCTCGGGTGGCGGCTTTGGCGCTCCCCCAACTCTCCCTGCTTGAAGTGTCGCGCCCCAATGTGCGGGATGCATCTCGCATGGCGCGCGGCGCTTGATCGCGCGGGGTTCTTCATCTATAGTGAGGGGGATTGTCCATCACGTGCCATGGCGGGCTCGAGCCGCAGGGTGTGGGGTGGGAGTCCAAGTGGATGCGTGGTGGTCGACGACCACATCCCTGCATAGGAGGGGGGCTGATGGCAATTGAAAGAGATCGTTTAGGGGTCCAGGCCGAAAGGGCGAGCCCATTCGCCGCGGGCTTGGAGGCCGGTCTGGTGGGTGCTGCGGTGGCCATAGTGCTACAGTTGCTGGGCCTTGCACTGGCCACGGCCGTCCCCGCTTTGCCTTTGCTGTTCTATTGCTTGAACTTCTTGGTTTGGGTGGGAATCGGTCTCTTGGCGGCGTACTGGCTCAGGCAAAAGGGACCCACGACGGGCGGCCGCCAGGCCCAAGCGGGCGCGCTGGCGGGCCTGATGGCGGCCCTCGCGGATCGTCTTGCCAACGGGCTCATTTCGCTGCTCATGTTTGGCGGCGACCCCTTGTCCTTCGTCCTGCCCCCTGAAGTGATTGCCAGCATGCCGCCCGAAGCCCTTGCAAGCGCAAAGGGCGCTTTTTGGATCACCTTCTTTTTCTGCAGCGGGATTATGGTCATGTTCGGCGCCCTCTTGGGTTTGCTGGGCGGCTTCTTGGGCGGGGTCATGTCTGGTGGGAAAGGCGCTGCGGAGCAACCGGCCCCGGTCAAGCCGCGGGAAGAAGAGGAAGGTCCGCCAAGGCCCAAGATCGCGCCCCAGATTCTGCCCGCACTTGACGCCCTGCAGCGCGGCGACAGGCCGCGAGCGCGTCAGATCCTGGCGGTCCACCTGCGAAAGAACCCGCGCGATGAAAAGGCCTGGCTGCTGCTGGAACGTGCGTTGGACGACCCCAAGCAGCGCCGCGACTGCCTCCGGAGGGTGCTGGCCATCAACCCCAGCAACACCGAGGCCAGCGATCGCCTGCACAAGTTGGAGCGCCAGATGGGGTTGTGAGGGGCGCAGGGATTAGGATGCGCTGGGCTTTGGCCCTAGGGGGCTCGCGGGAAGCCCACTGTGGCCATCCGTTGGCCCTCTTTGCCGATCAGCATGGCCTCCACTGCCGGCAGGCACTGGGCCAATCGCATCCCCCTCTCTTTGCCCAAGACCATGATGGCCGTGGACAGGGCATCCGCCTGGCAGGCGTTGGGGGCCATCACGCTCACGCTGCTGAGTTCCTCGGGTGAGCGGCCCGTGCGCGGGTCCAGGATGTGGTGCAGGCGCCGGTCCGCGGTGTAGGTGAAGAGGTAGTCACCGGAGGTCGCCAGGCTTCCCTGCGCAACCTCGGCCACCGCGGCCAGCCCGCCCTGGGGATCCCTTGGGGAGAGGACCCCGATGCGCCAGGGCTGCCCATCCGGAGCGTTCGCGCAGCGCAGATCTCCACCCACCTCGACCATCACCCGCCGGTAGCCCATCCCATGCAAGGCCTGCGCGCCCTGGTCAATGATGTAGCCCTTAGCGATGCCGTCCAGGGTGAGGGACATCCCCGGCTCCAGCGCCAGCTCCCCTGGCGAGATCTTGATGCGACGGTAGTCGACGAGCTCCAAAGCCCGCCCCACCTCCTGCTGCGTGGGGAGTTTCCCTCCCCGGGCGCACGCCCCGTAGAGGGCGAGCAGGGGTCCAACGCTGATGTCGAAGGCGCCGTCCGTCAGGTGGGCGAAGTGCAATGCTTGGCGCACCACCTCCTGCAGCGCGGGGTGGGGGTTGCGCAGCTGGCCGCTGCGGTTTAGCACCGAGAGCTGGCTATCCTGCCGGTGGCGGCTCAAGACACCCTCCAATGCGGCCATGCGGGCGAAGGCCAGGCCAATCGCGCGCTCGGCTTCCTGCGGGTTGTCAGAACAAAGCGTTAGGGTGGCCAGGGTACCCATGAGCAATCGCGTCTTGCGCACAGGCTGCAGTTCCCCCCTGCTGAGGGCCTGGGCCAAGGCAGCCCCGCCGAGGCCGATGAGGCCCGCGGCCAGGGCGGTGATCTTGATGAAGGGGCGGCGCCCCATAGATGGCCGTGAGGAAGGGCTCGTGGCATAGTCGCTCGGCATGTGTCTTACTCCTGGATCTCCCAGTCCGCCAGGGTCGGGGTTGGTGTGGCCAGGGGGTGGGGGGTGGGCGTAGCGCTGGGCAAGGGCGTGGGGCTGGCCAGTATGCTCACCGAATAGGCCTGCTCAACCAGGCGAGCGCGCCGGCTTTCCCGCAGGCCGATGGCCATGGTTAATAAGGCCAGCGCGCCGCACAGGGCGACGAAGGCGATCAGGGCCCATTCTTTCCAGGTTAGCGTTCTCTGGCGCGCCTTGTTTGCCATAGGTCCTTTATCCAGCGGCGAACCTCACCGATATAGTCAACCACCGGCGCCAGGGGACAGACATAGCTGCAGAAAGGTCGATAGATGACCAGGGAGGCCAGCAAAGTCAGCACCAGCAGGGCCCACTGGGGCCAGAGGGCGTTGAAGTCGAATAGGGCGCTGAANGGTNCGAAGCTCACCGCGCCGGGCTGGCGNAANGCCAGGCCCAGGGTGATGGCGGCGAAAGCCAGGCCGCGCTGGAACCACTGGAGCTGGGGGTGCAACCGGCGCGGGCGGTAGGTTTTGACTTCGGTCAGCCCTCCCAGGGATTCCTGCACGGCGCTGAAGGGACAGAACCAGGAGCAGTAGGGGTTCTTGGCTTGGGCGGTGGTGACGAACAGGATGCCGCCCAGCAGCAAATACCAGTAGAGGCCGCTCTGCCATTGGGGCCAATAGCCGGCCAGCAGGGAGACGATGTTGGCCAGGGAGAGGGGCTTGTTGTAGATGAAGCCCAGCACCAGCATGCCGGTGAGCAAAGTGCCCCTGCGCACCCAGCGCTTCAGGCGCGGGCGATGGCTGCGATGGCCGAAGTAAGCGACCACGTAAAGGGCCAGCAGGGTGGCTTCTGGGATGCCAAATTGGGGCTTGGCCCGTTCGGGAGGAGCGGGCAAGTGCAGCGCTTCCTGGGCAACCCGGCGCGCGGCCCGGCGCACGGCCAGAGCCACCGCCTCGGCGCTCAGGGTGGCTCCGCTCACGCCATCTAAGTCCTCCCCCGGACGGAGTGGGGCGCTGGGAACGCGCTGCAGGAACTGCTCCAGAAAGCGGGATCGATCCAGCAGGCGGAAAAAGCCGGGTGTTTCGCGATGTTCCAGGATGTGCACGCCGATGATTTCGCCCTCCAGGTTGAGGACCACCAGCACTTGCAAGGGCCCGCCGTATCCCGTGGCCGAGGACAGGGAGGCATAGGCGATCAGGCCTTCTTCACTGTAAGCGAAGAACAGGTCGCCCCGCTGTTCAAAACGTTGGGCCTGGGGCAGAAGCGCCTGCAGGGCGGGGATCACTTGGCTTTCTTGGGAGAGGTAGCCATATAGCCAGGCGGAGAGCAAGATTAGGCCCGCCAGCAAGGTCACAAGGCGCTGCCTGCGCAGGCGCTGGGTGCGCATCTGCCGGTGCGGGGCCGGGTGGAGGGCGTTGGCCGTCATGGGTGCGAGTTCCTACGGGCCGTTGTGCCGCTGGGAAGCGCGCCGGGGGAGGCATGGTGTGGGGGTACGAGAAAGATAGGTCTCTCCCGTACCCCCGGGACCCATACCTCGCCACCCTTGGCTCCAGGGCCAAGGGTGCAGGCTCAACCTTTGCGCGCCAGGCGCATGCCCCATACGATGGCGGCGAAAACCAGCAAGACGATGACGATAATCCAGCTGATCAGCGCGGCGCGCGGTTCGAGCTCAATTCGACTCGCCAGAGCTGACTGCAGGAAGAGGATCAGCGCAGCCAGCCAGATCAGCCAGCCGATCCACTCGTACCAGGGGCGGGCGAGGGGATTCTTATTTTCCATGGTTCACACCCTCCCGTGTCCGTGGGTCGTGTCAATGCCGTACTCGGGCAGGTCCAGGTCCCAGTAGGCCAGTTGCTCTTCGTCGCTATTCTTCAGGCCGTAGCCGAAGGCGTCGTCCATGGTGCGGAAGAAGGAGTCGAAGAGCGGGGTTGCCGCGGCGCTGACCTTCACCAGGTCGTGCAGCCAGGCCTTGTCCTTCTTGGCCCAGGGGCAGACCGCGTGGCAGATGCCGCAGCCGTCGTCGCGGATGGCGAGCAGGATGCCCTCCTGATCACGGGCCAGCTCGATCCATGCCTGGCGGGCGTGGGCATGGCGGATGATGTTGGTCATCGCCTCCTGGATGATGCGGTAGAGCACGGTTTCCATGTCGCGCGGCAAGCGGTCCTCGCCGAAGTGCTGGGCGTTGAAGTGGATCTGCAGGCCTTCCACGCGGGCGTGCTCGGCGACAAACCCTTCGGTGGCGGCCACCAGGCCCAAATCGTCCAAGGCTGCGGGGCGCAAATCCAAGGCCAGGCGGCGCACCTCTTCCAGGGCTTGGGAGGTGAGGGCGCGCAGGTCAAAGATCCGCTGGCGCACTTCCTGGGGGTCATCCAGGTTTTCCAGCACCTTGAGCTGCACCAGGAGGGTGGTCAGGGATTGGCCGGTCTCATCGTGCAGCTCGCGGCTGATGCGCTGCCGTTCCTCCTCTTGGGCGGCCACTACTTTGGCCAGCAGTTTGGCCCGACTGGCTTCTTTCTTCTTGAGTTCGTCCCATAGGCGAGCGTTTTGCAGGGCGATGCTCAACGCGCTGCACACGGCCTCCGCCAAGGCCTGGTCGGCAGGGCCGAAAGGCGCCNCGGGNGTGGCAAACAGCGCCAAGAGCCCTTCCACTTCGTCCTGGGTTTGGATAGGNGCCAGGATCTCTTGGGAANTGGGCTCTCCCTGACCCTTGGCGCCTTCACCTTGGGCATCCTCCCCGCGGCTGTGGCCGGCGATTTCCAGCGTCCCCGCGGGTATCTCTTGCGGGGCCAGGTTGATCAGGGTGACGGGTTCCAGTGGTTGGCCGGGGGCCCGGCGCAAAGCGATGAAACCCGCGTGGGCGGGGGTGATGCGCAGCATTTGCTCCAAAGCGCGATCCAAGAGGACTTGCAGGTTGGCCGGTTGGCAAGCCAGCCCTGCCAGCTCATAGAGCAAGGCCAGCTCCTGGTTGCGGCGGCGGAGCTGGATGTTGGAGGTCTCCAGCTCACGGCGGGCCTGGGCCATGCTTTCAATCATGGCGTTGAAAGCGAGCCCCAATTGGCCGATTTCGTCGTTGGCCCAGACCGGCGCGCGATGGCTTAAGTCGCCGCGCTCCGCCATCTGGGCCACCCGAGTGATGGAGAGGATGGGCCGGGTGAGCACCCAGGTGAGCATCCAGGCGAACACCAGGCCGGTGAACGTGGCCAGCAGGGTGATGATGAACACCCCACGAGTGCCGGCCGCCATGGCCTGCTGGACGCGCTCCTCGGCCAGCAGGTAAGAAAGCCAACCCCCTAATCCGGCTCGCACCCAGAAACCAATGGCGAAGCCGTGGATGAGCAGCGATCCGACCACGATGCCGATGATTTTTTGCCTAAGCGGGACACGGCCCGCCCAGGCCCAAAAGCGTTGCCAAGCGCGGTGCATGATGGTCTCCTGCCTGCCTCTTGATATTAGCCGTTCTGTGGGGGGCGGTCCACCGTCGAACGCGCGGGGCTGCGTGGTCGAAAATCATGAATTCTGGGGCATGCAGGGAGGCGGGCCGCCGCGAGCGCTCGGGCGCCCCAATTAGCCGGACCGTGGGCGGTCAGGGGTGGAAGCTCAGCCCTTGGCGTCCTTGGTCACGGGAAATCCGTGGCCGTCGAGCGTTTCCAGGTCTTCGGGCAAGTCAATATCCAGGGCGAGGGTTCTCAGGTGGATCACCTCCAACCGGGCGCCAGACTTGCGCGCCCGAGCCTTGTGGCGGGAGAGGCTGTTTGGCCCAAAAGCGTAATCCATGATCTCCGGTGGGGCCATGAGCAAGGCATTGGTGCCGCTGCCGCGCTGGTCCGGCGCCAGGACGACAACGGGAGGTGGGTCGGCGGGCGCGATCAGCGCCTCCACCGCCTGCCGCGTCAACAGGGGCAGGTCCGCTGGAAGCACCAGCACGGCTGAGGCACGATAGGCGGCGACGATCCGCGTAGCGTACTTCAATGCCGGGTTCAGGCCCGCCCCGCCGCGCTCCATCAGCATGTGCGCCCCGTAGCGGGCGGCCAGCGCCTGAGCGCGCTTATCGCGGCTGACCACCACGATGCCCTCCAGCTCTGGCACATGCGAGAGGACCTGCAGCGTGTGGATCAACATCCGCTCGCTAAGCGCGGCCCTCTCCTCGGCGGAGAGACAGGTACTCAAGCGGGACTTGGACTGGGAAAAAGGTTTTACCGGAACGATGGCCCATAGGCGCACGGAGTCACTCCAACCTGAAAGACTGCACGGCGAAGTTCAGCAGCTCCCCGGCCAGCCTGGCCCTGTGGCCAGGGGAACGCATCACCGTCCCGGTAGCCCAAGCGCGGGCCCCCAGGGCTTCGATGGCGGGCACCAGGTCTGCATCAANCTGATCGATGACCCAGCCGTCGACCAGGCCGGCGAAGTGGCGCGCCACCGCCACAGCCGANGGCTCCTGGCCCAGTTCACGGAACATCTTGGCCGCCGGCCCCTTGAGCGCCTCTCCGCCGACGATGGGCGAGACNGCCAGGGTTGGGCGGGATGCCACCATCTCTCGCAGGCCGGGGATGGCCAGGATGGGGTCCAGGCTCACCCATGGATTGGAAGGGCAGAACACAATTAGGTCCGCCGCTTCGAGCGCCTCCCGCACGCCGGGCGCCGGCCGGGCCGCTCCGGCCCCCTCAAAGCGGAAGCCGCGCACAACCGGCTGCCAGCGCTGAGCTACAAAGTACTCCTGGAAGGGCATTGGGCCTGATTCGGTCAGCACCAAAGTGCGCACACGGTCGTCGCTCATCGGCAACACCGGGACCGGCGCGCCCAACGCCCGGCGGAGATGGTCGGTGACCCGGCTCAGGGGATGGCCTTCTTGCAAGAGACGGGTGCGCTCAACGTGCAGGGCCAAGTCGCGGTCGCCCAGGCGGAACCAGGTGGGCCCGCCCAGTTGCTCTAACGTCTCCATAAAGTTCCATGTCTCGTCGGCCCGGCCCCATCCCTGCCTGGGGTGGGCCAGCCCGGCCAGGGTGTAGGTGACGGTGTCCAGGTCGGGACAGATATAGAGGCCCAGGTGCTCAAAATCGTCGCCCGTGTTGACCACTACTGTCAGGCAATGGGGAGCCAACACCGCGGCAAGACCGTCGGCCAGTTTGGCGCCGCCCACGCCGCCGGCCATTGCCACTACCCTTAAAACCACACCGCCACCTCCTCCAGCGAGCACCGCGACTTCTTTTCCCCTTCCTCTGCCGGGTAACCCAGCAGCACCGCTCCCTGCGCCTCCCAGCCCTCCGGGAGGCCCAGCGTTTCGCGGACGACCTGGGGAGCGAAGAGCGGTGCACAGACCCAGCATGCCCCCAGGCCTTGTGCCTGCGCGGCCAGGAGGAGCAGCGCGCCGGCCATAGCCACACTCTGCACCGCCATGGTGTGCTCGGCCTGTTGGCGGCGCGCGTCGGGGTAGCGGTCCATTTCGGCCATGGTCAGGAAAACGAGAACCAACAGCGGAGCCCGCAGCAGCCGCTCCCGCCCCCGCGCGACGGTAGCCTCGATACGGCCGGGCTGCATGCCATCGGCCTCCAGGTCCCGCCGCCACTGGGCCTCCATGCGGGCCACCAGCTCCTGCCGGAGGGTGCCCTGGGCCAGGACGGCAAACCGCCAGGGCTGACGATTGTGAGCCGAGGGCGCGCGGCAGGCGGCGCTGAGCACGCGGCGGGCCAGTTCTTCTGGAACCGGGCGCGGCTGGAAGTGCCGGATGGAGCGCCGGGTATGGATGAGACGGTGAAAGGCCTTGGCCGCCGCGTCCATCGAATGATGAACGCCGAAGCCGGGTGAATCTTGCATATCATCCTCCCTTTCCAGCCACAANAATGNGCCCTGCGGCGAGCTTTCGGCTCTCAGCGCCTCCAAGAAAGCAGGCCTTCTCTTTTTCTCGCCCGGGAGGCCGAGAACCGTTGCGGGGAACTGGGCTTTCCCAGCTCGACCTCCGCCTGCAGGGAATCTCCAATGGCCCAATCATAACCGGAGGGGGCTCCTCGGGGAATGCCGGAAGAGGTCTGAGTTCATGGTGTTGGACAGGCCCGCCGGCTGTGCTGGGCCACCCGATGGGGGGCGGCCCCGGGGATCGGGGCAGCCGCGCAGAGCATACGGCGCTGGCAGGCCGGCTCCCGCCGCTGGAGGCGCGCAGCGCGCCCATGCGCCAGGGGATGATCTCGGAGCTGGATCAGCGCAGCTTCCCTTGGGCGCGCCCGCGCCGGGCAAACTCCGGCCGAACATCACAGAGGGATCCAGAGCCCAGCAGCCTTTCGGAGGCTCCTGCTGGAAATCTTCTTTCTGCAAAATGCCCTTGCCAGCAGTGGAGAATTGGAGCCGCGCGCCGCCACCCTTTTCTGGATTATCTTCGCGGTGCTCTTGCTTGCCGGTGTGGTGGTTTGGATAATGCGCCGCTCGAAATAGCGGACGCTGTGCCGCGCGGCCATGGCGCGGGCTTTGCAACGAAACTGCCAGGCCCTGAGCCCGTCGATCCGGGGCGCAGGCGAGGCCTGCGCCCCGCCCTATCTATGCGCCCTCTTTCCCCGCGGGTGCGCCCTATTCTGCCCTCTTGAGGCGGAGGGTCGGGTCCCCCAGGATCACCAGCGAGGCGAAGTGGAACTCGCGACTCTCGGACCAGGGGTGAATGAGGGGTACGTTGACATGAGCCAGTACCGCTTCGCCGAAGGTCTTGCCCTGGTGCAGCGCGGTTGCGATGTTGTGGCCGAAGAAGCCCTGCTGGTTGGTGCCCAGGCCCCCTGAATCGTTGGTGCTGCCTTTGGCCACCAGCACCCGGCTCTGGGGGCTGTAGAGTACGGCGGTGAGGAAGTTGCCGGGTACATCCAGGTTGCCCACCGCGCAGCCGTTGTTCCAGTAGAAGACGGTTCCGATGGGTCCTTCCTGCAGCCAATCCACATCCACCTGGCCGCTGGTGAGGGGCGAGCCATGGGTGTCGATGACGAAGAAGTCGGCCACGCCCTCCCGCAGCGCCTGGTAGCCCTGGGCCACCGAGAGGCCGGCGGAGGGGCTGTCGAAGAAGAATTGGGCGTGGGGATCGCTGCTGAAGGGGGTCCAGGCATACTTCCCGGTGCGCAGGAACTCCAGGTAGTGCTCATGGTCGGCGGGGGTGGCGGCGTGGATGTGCTCGTTGATCTGGACAAAGCCGCGCGGGATCGAATATTCCCCGCTGCGGTAGGCGTGATTGCGGGCGAAGTAGCGCCTGAGGGCCTGGGCGGTCAGGTCCAGGTCATCCTTGTAGAGCGGGAGCACGCCGATCCAGATCTCCCAGTCCACGGGGCCGCGATGGACGTCAAAGGAAAAGGCGTGTGCGCCGGGGGAGGTGTATCCGGGCGAGGTCTCGAAGATGCCGTCCAGATCTGCGTAGTACTGGAAGCTGATGACCTCCTGTTGCGTGGGGGGGATGTCAGGGTTGCTGTAGGTCAGCGTGACCCATTGATATGCGTGGGGGATGTCCCCAAGGAGCAGCGCGCCCACCAGTGCCCCCTGGCTGGAGGCATGGCGCGCGGCCAGGTAGGCGCGCACTTCCCCAGGATCAGCGAACTCGGTGGTGATGTCAAAGACCGCGTATCCGGCGCGGCACAAATCAGCCCGGAAGGTTTCCAACGCGCCCTGAAGGGCCTCGGCCAGGCTGGGCTGGACGAGCAGGGCCACGGCCTGGTGGTTTTCGGCGCAGAGGATCCGCTCGCCGGGCTCGAGCACGGCGGTGGGCTCCGGCGGGCGCGATGTGCGGGTGGGCTGGGCTGCCGTGGGGGAGAGCGGCGCGGGCGAAGGTGTGCGGGAGGGCTGCAACGTCGCGGTGGGGGGAGCTGGCGCCTGGGGCTCTTGCGCCTCTAAAGGGCCGGAGCCCGGCAGATTGCAAGCCAGGGGAGCGGCGAGCGCCAGGACGAGCGCCAGCAAGATGAAGGTCTTACTCTTGCTCCCTTCCACAGGCTTCTCCTGCATCATCCTCCTCCCTCACAACGAGACCTCATTAGAAACCAGGCGGCAATGGTCCGCCTAAGGGGCGCCCGTGCAGGTTTGCGTGAGCGGACGAGACGGTCGCTAAGGCCCCAGAGCCATGGGCCCGGGATTTCCGCCCAGGGCCAGGGTTTGAGCGATCTCCAAGCTGGCGGGATCTACCTTGATGAGGCTGCCCTGGCTGTATGAGCTGACCCATACCCATCCGCCGCCGGCCGCCACCCAGCGCACGCTTTGGGGCAATTCCAGGGTGCCGCGGATCTGGTTTGAGTCGGGATCGATGCGTATCAAGCCATGGGTGCCCACCACCCATACCGCGCCTTCGCCCACGCTGATGTCCGTCAAATTGCCCTGCAAGGGGATGGGGATGGTGTCGGTCACCCGCCGCGCGCGCGGGTCAATGCGAGAGACGGTGTGCGAGTTCACGTTGAGCACCCACATGGCGCCTTCGCCGCTGGCCAGGGCCGCCGGCCCGCTTCCCACGGCGATGGTTCCCTTCAACTGGCCGCTCATGGGATCGCGCACCTGGACCCCGTCGTCGCCCACGGAGACCCAGAGGTACCCCTCGGCCAGCCTCGCGGTCCAGCAAGGCTCTTCCAGCGGGATGGATGCAACCACCTGGTCGCTGAGCGGGTCCACCTGGATCAGCTCGGGGACCGCGCAAGCGGCGGCCCACACTATATCCGGGCCCGCGGCCACATCCAGGGGCCCCGGCTGGGCCACTTGGACCCGCTGCGCGACCTGATTGGTCAGTGGGTCGACCCGCAGCAGGCTGCCCTGGGCCTCATCGGCCACCCAGATGGCGCCCTGCCCACGGGCAAGGCGGACCGCCTTCCCGCCCAGGGGAATTTGCGAGACAAGCGCCAGGTCGGTAGCCGACAGGCGGGTCAAGGTGCTGCCGCGATATTGGATGACCCAGAGGTCCGGCAGAGGTGTGACGACGATGGGTGTGGGTTCGGTTGGCTGAGGGGGCGTGTCATCGGTGCTGAAGGTGAAGGTCCCTTCAACGGGCACACTGAAGCGCGTGGGAAGGCGTTCCCATAATAGGGGCATGAGGAACATGGCTGCGCTGCGGGCCCGCGCCTCTTCCTGGAATCCCACTACGTTGATGGCGGCGTAGGTATTGTCCTGAACCAAATACAAGCTGCCTGTGCCCATCTCGCTCCAAGCCCAGTAGCCTCCCTCTCCCATCTCGGCCACGGGCTCGAATTGCATCCCCACTGCCTGGAAAATCGCCAGGAACTCCTCCAGGAGCTCAGCCAGGCTGAGTGACTGGTTGTTTTCCTCCAAACTGGCGTAGGCCTGCGCGACCTCCGGGTCCTGGACGAAGATCAGCATCAATTGGGCCGAGAGCATGAGCAGGGCTTTGGCCTCCTGGCCTTGGGCTGCGCTCAGGCTCAGGGTTTTGGGGTTGAGCATTTCGGNGCTGTTGAANGCGCAGCTTGCGGGGCCGGGCATGGGATCGGGCGCAATGGGCTCGCCCAATGCCCGCTCCACCTCCTCAACGGTCAGCAGGGTGCAAAGGTCAAGCTGGACCGGGGTAGGGGTAGGGGCGGGGGTTGGCGTGGCTGTAGGTTGTGCGGCGGTGGGCGGGGATGCCGTGGCGGCCGTGGGGCTGGGGGCGGGTCCCTCCGAGGGAGGAAGCAGGTTGCAGCCCAGCAAGGCGCTGAATATAGCCACCCCGGCCAAGGCAGCAGGCGCGGAGGTCTTAATCTTCATCGCAGCTCCTCAAATGTGAAATGCTTATTGTGCAATATATAGCAATTCCTCTGGCGCCGCCAGGTGCCGTGCTGAGCGGAACGCGCCCGCGCGGGGCGGGCGGCGGTGCGGGATCCCGGCAGACGGAAGCTGGCCGGCAAGGCCCCGCTTTCCGATGCNGGGCCAACCTCTCGCTGAGCAGGCGCGTGGAGACCTTCCCTCAACAACTTCGCTGTTCAACGGATCGCCGCGGCAACGGTCAGCGACCGAGCGCCGGGGATGGCAGGCCTGGTGGGCCGCGAGGGGGGAGAGAAAAATGGGCTTCCAGGCTTTGGTGCCTGATAGGCTGAATTCTTTTCAAAAGATCAAAAGGGCCTCTTGCGCGATAATT
>Ga0180881_1118_pt1 | contig 12719 bp, 7 predicted proteins | sample Deesub1362A_J573_FD_124314 | JGI IMG/M metagenome (GOLD analysis project Ga0180881, IMG submission 124314) | Anaerolineales bacterium JdFR-61 | reverse complement strand
GCTTGGGGGGGCGAGGGGGAAGCCGAAGGCGCGGGGACCGGCGTGAGGGTGGGGAATTCAATGGTAGGGGTAGATTGGGGCTGCACAGCCCGTGATAGATTGCACCCCAGGTTCGCCAAGGCAAAGAGAGCGATCAGCGGGAGGAGCGATTGCTTCCCCATTGGTGTGTGCTGACTCATGGATCCTCATGGTGTGGGGTCTCGAGCGCGCGGCACCCACGGCCATCATTCTACCCGCATTCGCCTGTGTCAGGCCAGTCCCTCGCATGCGCCGGGTGCACCCGCGCACAGCGGCGCGGCTCACCAAGCAGGGGGAATTCGGGCCTATGAGTGGCGGCCTGGCCGCCGCTCAGCATCCCGGCCTTCCTGCCCTCGAGGATGGTCCATACCGCCCCGGTGGCAGGCGGTTGCACCTGGCTATTTCCCTGCCTGGCTGGCCATGCCGTATACTGGGAATATGCTTAGAGGATTGCCCTTCGCGCCGGGTGTCCCCCCTGTAGCTGATCGGTTTCTGGCCCGCTTCCTGCCGCCTTTGGAGGGAGGTGTGGTGGAGCGCGCGCTGCGCGCGCAGGGATGGCTGGAGCGCACCATTCTGGATCCCTTCGGTGCCTCGCCGTCGCTGGCCATGGAAGCGGCGCGCGCCGGGAGCGCGGTGCTGGTGGCCAGCGCCAACCCCGTCTTGCGCTTCTTGCTGCGCTATCGGGCCCAGCCCCTGGCCCGGCAGCATTTGCAGGCCGCGCTGGCCCGCCTGGCCTCCAGCACCAAGGATGGCGACCGCCTGGAGCGCTTCTTGCGGGACCTGTATCGCACCCTTTGCTCCAGGTGCGGCGCTTCGGTCAGCGCGCGCCAGTACATTTGGGAGCGCGAATCCCACCAGCCAATTTTGAAGGAATACCTCTGCCCCAGTTGTGGGCATAAAGCCATGGAGGCCACAAGCGGTGTGGATAGGGGCCGGGCGAGGTCCTTCGGGACCCGCGGGCTGCACTATGCCATGGCCTTGGAAAAGCTGGCTCCCCTAGGGGATCCATACCGAGAGCACGCCGCGGCGGCGCTCGATGTCTACCCCCCACGCGCGCTGTACGCGCTGGTGACCCTGATGGCCAAGGTTGAGCAATTGGCCTTTGAGCCGCCCCTGCGCCAAGCCGCGCAGGCCCTTTTGCTGTACGCCATGGACACATGCAACGCGTTGTGGGCCTATCCTGAGGGGCGCCAAAGGCCGCGCCAGCTCAGCCTCTCCCCCCATTATCGGGAGTACAACTTCTGGCTGGCCCTTGAACAGGCGGTGGAGGAGTGGTCGGGCGAGGGTGGGGGCGTTGCGCTGCAGGCGTGGTCGGAGGGCCAAGCCATGCCCAAGGGGACGATCACGCTGTTCGCCGGTTCGATCCGCGAATTGGTGGACCGGGGTGCCTTGCCGGAAGATCTGGTGGTGGTCACCGCCTTGCCACGACCCAATCAAGCCTTTTGGACACTGTGCGCCCTATGGGCTTCGTGGCTTTGGGGCCGCAGCGCTGCTGCCCACATTCGGGTGGCGCTGCGCCGCCGGCGTTACGATTGGGGTTGGCATGCGCGCGCCCTGCGCGGGGCCTTGGCGCATCTGCAGGCGGCGCTGGCGGAGGGAACACCTTTGATGGCTTTTATGCCGGAGGCGGAGCCGGGTTTTGTCTATGCCGGGCTGGTGGGGATGGATGCTGCGGGTTTCGCCTTGCGAGGCTGGGCCGTGCGAGCCCATGAGCGGCAGGCCCTCTTTTTGGGCAGCAGCGCTCCGTTGCCCGAAGGGCACGCGGGGCTGCCGCACGAAAAGAGCCTAAGGGATGCGGCGCGCAAGTGCCTGCTCGCGCGCGGTGAGCCCACGCCGTTTCTTCTGTTGCAGGGCGCGGTGGTGGCGGAAGAGGCCGCCGGGAGAAGGTTGGCTGGACTGCTGAGCGGCGAGGATCCCAACCCTCTCCAACGGCTGGCCTCCCAGATCCACGCGGTGCTGGCCAGCAAACCCATAGTCAACCTGAGCCAGGCGGCGGATCCAGAAGCAGGGCTTTACTGGCTCTCAGATGGCCAGGGCGCTGCCGAACTTCTGGCGGATCGGGTGGAAGGCATGATCCTGGATCTCTTGCGAAATAAGGAAGCGGCCGACCATGAGGAGATGCTGGCAGAGCTCTATCGGGCCTTTGTTGGGGAATTGATCCCCGATTGGAGGTTGGTGGCTGCATGCCTGACCTCGTATGCCACGCGCGCGGCACCCAGAGCCCCCTGGCAATTGCGGCCGGAGGACCAGGCCGATGCACGTCGGGCCGACATACGGGAAGTGAGGGATTTGCTCGCTGAATTGGGACGCCGCCTGGGTTTTGAAGTGGAGGGGGAAACCCCGATTATTTGGCGCAATCCGGGCGGGGAGCCGGCTTATTCCTTCCGCGTGCAGGAGACGGCGCAAATGGACTGGCTTTTTTCCTCCCCCCGACCGGCCTCCCATCTGGTGATCCCTGGTGGGCGTTCGGCGCTATTGCTGCAAAAGGCGCGGCGCGATCCGCGCCTGCGGTCCTGGTTGCGGGAGAGGTCCAGGGTCATCAAATTCCGCCACGTGCGGCGCTTGGCCCTGGAACCCGGCCTCACCTTCGACACCTTCCCCCAACGCCTGGCGCTGGACCCTCCCGAACATCAGGATCCGCAATTGCCCTTGCTGTAAGAGCGGCTCGAATGGCAGACCGCCAGCAGGGTGGAGACTGTTGCTGATCCTCCCATGGGCTCCCGGAGCCTCAAAGGCTCTGGGCGCCTGAATCACAAGAGGGCCGGCGGGTGGCCCCCGGCTCTAGGGTGTGTCCTCGGGGGTGGGCGTATGGGTGGGCGTTGGTGTGGGGGTGTTGGANGGGGNGGGGGAAGGGGTCACCAGCAGCGCTTCGGTGGGTGTGGGTGTTGGGGTGCCGGTGGGTGTCGCGGTCGGCGTGGGTGTGGGCGTCGGCAAGTCCAGGTTAAAATGCAAGCGCGTCTCGGCGCGACCACCGGCAGTGCTGTGGACGGTCAAGCGCAGGGTGACCGGACCGCTTACGAGATCCTCTGGGAGCCAATCGGCCAGCTTGGAAGGGAATTCCACAGGGGTGTCGCTGGCGTGGATGCGCTGCCACGCCGAAGGATCGAACCCTAACCCATATTCCAGGACCCAATTCTTGAAGTTGGCGGTGGCTGCCGCCTGGCCAAAAATGGCGATAGGCGCCTGGTTGATGGTGGCCCCTTCGCTGGGCTCGGTGAGGGCCAGGATCGGCCGCGGGCTGTCTCGGGTGCAGGTTTCCTGCGGTACGAAGAAAAGCTTATCCTCGGGGAAACCGATCTTCTCAGCCCACTCCTTGCCCTGCTTGGTCTCGCGGATCCATTTGCGCGCCCAGGGGTCGGTGACGTTCAGCGCCAGCTTTTCCTCGGCGTAATCAGGGCACTCTGCGCTGGCCAATTGCAGCGACCAGCTATCAATCCAGACCTTCTGCCACAGGTCCTGTTCTTTTGGCAAGGGCGGCTGGTCGATGGCGAAAATCTCGACCCGATGGGAGGGGCACCACTCGGAGGGTTCGGTGCCGGAGATGGAGCAGATGGCGCGCTCCACGATGCCGGGAGGCATGCTGAAAGGCGTGGGCGAATTGCCCGTCAGGTAGCTCACCGCGGCCTGCATGAATGTGTTCCAAATGGGCGCGGCGCCGGAGAGGCCGGTGGTGTCCTTCATGGGCGTGTAGTCCGCGTTGCCGACCCAGACGCCGACGGCCAGGTCGGGGTTGTAGCCCAGGGTCCAGTTGTCGCGGAAATCGTCGGTGGTGCCGGTCTTGGCCGCGGCCGGGAAGGGCAGGTTAAGAGGCGAATTGGGGCCGAACATGGGGCGGCGGGCGGCGTTGTCGGAGAGGATGGATGTGATCAGGTAAGCATGTTCGGCCCGGATGACCGGGTCGCCGGGCGGAGGCTCATACTCGAAAACCACGTTGCCAGCGCTATCCAGGATCTTGGTGATGGCCACGGGAGGCACCCGGCGGCCCATGTTGGCGAAAATGGAAAAGGCGCTGGTCATCTCCAGCAGGGTCACCTCGCCGCCGCCCAGGGTGAGGGACAGGCCATAGTCGTCGCGTGTGAGTGTGGTGATGCCCATGCGCCGGGCCAGGGCAATCAGGCCTTCCTGCTGGGTGGTGGCCGGGTCGTCGTATATGCCCACGAATTGCAGGGTCTTCACCGCCGGGACATTGTAGGAGTTGGCCAGCGCGCTGCGCACAGTGACCGGGCCATGGAATTTCCGGTCGTAGTTCACGGGCTTGTACGGTGGGCGCGGGTCGTTGGGATCCCCCGAGGGCGGGAACTCTGAGGGCACGTCCCAGATCAATGTGGCCGGGGTCCAGCCTTTCTCAAAGGCCGCTGTGTAGGTTAGCGGTTTAATTGAAGAGCCCGGCTGGCGCGGACGGACGGCCATGTTGACCTGGCCGTCGATGTTCTCATCATAGAAATCCGCCGAGCCCACCATAGCCAGGATTTCGCCGGTGGAGGGGCGGATGGCCACCAGTGCGCCGTTGCTGACGTTATGGCCATCCAGTGCCTGGATCTGTTCGCGCAGGGTTTGCTCGGCCACTTGTTGCAGGTAGGGATCCAGGGTGGTGATAACGGTGAAACCCGAGCGATAGATGGTCTGGGGGTCGTAAAGCCTTTCCAGTTCGCCGCGCACGAAGTTCACCCAATGGGGAAAGCGCAAGGCGTAATCCGGCTGGCGGAACGGATAGCGGGTGATCTCCGCCAGGGCGGCGCCGGCGTCCTGGGGCGTTATACAGAGAGGATTGGGGGAATTGCTCACATAGATGCAGCCTTGCTGCTGGCTGGCCAAGACCATCAGGGTGAGCACCTGCTGGGTACGGTTGAGGGTGGCCTGGCGATTGGTGAAAACGTCATACACGGAGGGCGCCTGAATCAAGCCGGCCAGGAAGGCGGCCTGGCCCAGGGTGAGCCTATCGGCGGTTGTGTCAAAGTATGTCTCCGCGGCCGCTTCCACGCCGTAGGCCAGGTTCCCATAATAGACCTGGTTGAGGTAAAGCTCCAGGATTTCTTCCTTGCTGTAGCGGCGGGTGATCTCCGCGGCGAGCATGATCTCGCGGATTTTGCGCATCGCCGAGATGCTGCTGCGTTCCTCCGGGGAGAGCAGCAGGCTGCGGGCGATCTGTTGGGTGATGGTTGATGCGCCCGACACGGTCTCCCGCTGGCTCAAGTTTTGCCAGGAGGCGCGGGCGATGGCCAGCGGGTCGAAACCGGGATGGCTGTAGAACTGGGAATCCTCGGTGGCAATCACCGCGGCGACCATATAGGGCGAGATGCGTTCCAGGGGCACGTAGGTGCGCCGGCCTGCTTGAGGGTCCAGGATCTCGTAGAGCAGGTTTCCATCCCGATCCAGGATGCGGGTGGTTTCGAATTGGGCGGCGCGGGTCTGCAGGTCTTCCACCGAGGGCAAGGTGGCGGCCAGGGCGGAATACTGATAAACGCCGTAGGATGCGACGGCCACGACCAGGGCGATGAGCAGAAAGATACCCAGGATGGCCATACGTATCAGGCACCCTCCGCACCCCACGATGCGCGTGCGCCAATCGCCGCGGCGCGCCGGCTGTGCGGCGATTGGCGAGCTGTAAGCTGCGGTGGTGACCCGGGTAGCGGCCAGGTCGCGTTCCGGCACGCGTTGGGGCAAGTAACCCAAATCGGCGGTGGGAGAGGGGGGCGTGTCGCCGGCGCCCAAGTCCGAGGCGGGCGGCATGGTCTGAGTCGGTCCGGTGAAGGGATAGGCGCGCGGGCCGGAAGGCGGCACCCGTGAGATGGAGGGCTTGCCCTCCAGAATGCGGCGGAAGCGCTGCCCGGTTTCCTCCGCCGGGGAGACCGGCCGGGTGGCTTCGATGGGCTGGGTGCTTTCGGGCTGCTCATCTTTGGGGGGGAGGGGAGGAGTGCTCCCCTGGCTCTCCTGGCCCTCGGCTCCGGGCGCCGGGGTGGTCTGGGTGGGCGCGGGAGGGCGAGTGGCCCCTCGTAAGAACGGCGGCAAATCCTCATCCGCGCTTTCGCCCGCGGATGGGGGGATGGATTGGGCATTCTCGCTGCGTTCGTGGCCGGCTGGGCCGTCTTCCTGGGAGGGGGCACCCTCCTGGGCAGGCATGGCCTCCTCCGGTTGGCCCTCGGCCGGCGCGTCCGGCCCTTCCGGCGCTGCGCCGCCGGCTGGAATGGGCTCAGAGGTGGGCGATTCCTGCGGATCGTCCATGATTGGCGCGATTATAGCACGCTGGCGGGGGGAAAAATGGCATCTTGTGAAAAAAGGCACAAGAAGGACCCCGGTTCAACATCCACCCATGCATGAGCCGATCCGGCGTGCGGGGCCGGGAGAGCGTTCCCCGACCCGCGGGACGTCGAGGCGTCCCATGAGGGATGAGCCCCAAGCGCCAGTGCCCCGGCAGGATATGGTGGGGCAGGCCATCCCGGTGGGCCGAAGCCAGGTTCTCGATGATGGCTTCCTGGAGCAAAAGGGGGAATGCCAGGCGAGGCGTTCCAGCGCAGCTTGAGAGATTCTGCCAACGCGGTGGGGGCCACTGCTATGCGGGTTTGCTTTTGATGAGCACCACCCAGGTGCCGCGCATGACCACTTGCTGGTCTTGGTTCTTCACGGCCACCTTCAGCTCCACGGACCCGCCGCCCAGGCGGGGGAGGGCCTGCGTCTTGGTCACGGTGACCTGCGCGTGGATGGTGTCGCCGATGAAGACGGGCAGGCTGAATTTCCAATCGCGAATCTCGCGAAAGGCGATCACTGTGCCCTCCATCACGCCCGTGCGCACGGCCAGTCCGGAGGCGATGGAAAGGCTCAGCAGGCCATGGGCCACCCGCTGGCCGAAGGGCGTTGTCTTGGCGAATTGGGCGTCGGTGTGGATGGCGTTGTGGTCGCCGGATAGCCCGGCGAACAGGTTGATGTCGCTCTCACTGATCGTTCGGCCCGGAGTCGTCAGGGTTTGGCCGACTTCGAATTCCTCGAAATATAGGCCGCGTTGGGCGAAGTTCTGCATGGGTGTTATGACCTCCCGCGGGGCTGGGTGAAAGGATCATGCAGGGGGCCCGGCTTGAGGCGGAGCCTTGTGACCCGCCCCATCAGTGCCCCCGGTAAGGCGCNTCGGATGCTGCTGAGCTGCCGGCTGATTTTAGCATGCCTTTGACCAGAACGTGAGCGCCCTTTACAATTCGCCCATGCGCGCCTGGTCGCTCACCTCATCTGATCCGCTGGATCTGTGTATCGCGGCGGACGCTCGTTTCTGCGCACCAGCCTACCATGATGATCATATCTGGGAGGCCAGCTTAGGAGGCGGTGAGCCGCCTGCCATCGCCGTACGCACCTCCTTTGGCCATCGGGCCCAGGAGCTGCGTATCTTCCCCGCCCTGACAATCGGAGACCAATTGCTGCGCGATCCGGCGGCCTTCCACCGTCCCCCGCAGGTGCAACGCTTCCTGCCCAATTACTTGCGCCTGAGTGCGGAGCCCCGCAAGGGCCTGCACTTGGGCCTTGAGTTCTGGGTTCAGGACTCCCACACTTTGGTGGGGCGGGTCAGCCTGCGTAACGACACCGCGAGCCGGATGAGAGTGGGCCTCATCCTGCATGCCCTGTTGCGCCCGGGCCAGGCGGGGCAGACCATGGGGGAGCAGGAGTCCCTTGGTGCCCACTTTCTGGCTGGCCGCGCGGGGGATCTGGCCCCCGTGCTGCTCTTGGCTGGCGGTGTGGGGTTCCATGGGGTCTACCCGGGTTTGCGCCGGGCGGTTGGGCTTGAGCCGGAGGAGGAACGGGGCGTCATTTGGGCCCTGGCGGGGGAGCGAGCGTTAGAAGCAAGCCTGACTAAGGCGCGCGCTGCGCTGACTCTGCGTTGGGAGGCCCAGATGGCCCGTTTAGAGCTGGCCAATAGCCGCCTGGTGGAGATTGAAACGGGTGACCCCCAATGGGACGCTGCGCTGGCTTTCTCGCAGAAAGCTCTGTTGCGGGCTTTTGTCGGTCCCTCCCGCTGGTTGGCCGCCCCGAGCTTCATTCTGGGGCGGAGGCCAGAGGCGGGCTATTCCTCCGCTGGCGAGGGGAGCGATTACCCTTGGTCGTGGAGCGGTCAGAGCGCATGGCATGCCCTGGCTCTCTTTCCTGACTTGCTGATCCTGGCGCCCGAGCTGGCGCGAGGCGTGCTGCGAAATTTCCTGGCTGTTCAGCGGGCCGAGGGTTTCATCGATGCGCGGCCTGGCCTAGGTGGCCAGAGGCTGGGCGCACTTTGTGCCCCTGTGCTGGCCACCATGGCCTGGATGGACTACCAGCACACGGGCGATCGGGCCTTTTTGCGCCGGGCAGCCAAGACCCTGCTACCCTTCTTGGAGCACTGGCTGTCGCCGCAGCACGATCCGGATCAGGATGGCCGCCCTCGCTGGCTCAACCCTGAGCAGCGACCCTTCGCCGAAAGCCCCCTCTTCAGCCCCTGGCGGCGATGGAGCGAGGGGGGCGAGCTGCGTTATGCGGAATGCCCTGACCTGGCAGGAGCGCTTTATCGGGACCTGCGCTCAATGGAGGCCATTGCGCGCGCCCTGGGTCAGGAGGAGGCCGCCCGCAGGTGGGGGGAGAAGGCCGAGGCCGTGGGGCGAAGCCTGGAGGCCTTCTGGTCGCCGAAACACAAGTGGCTCCTGGCGTTGGACGCTGAAGCCCACGTGTCGCCGCGGGGCCAACGGCTGGCGCGCGCGCGGGGCGTGGATCGGGTCGAGATTGAACGGACCTTTGCGGAGCCGGTTCGTCTCGTGGTGCGCTGGTTCCCCTACCGCAAGCAGCGGCGGGCAGTGCAGGTCTTCATCCACGGGCGCGGGCGTGCCGGTCGCCACCGGGTCGAACGCCTACGCGGCGCCGGGCTGCGCTGGCACGATGGCATGGGCAGCGCGATCTCAGCCAAGACCTATCTCCAGGTGGAGCGGGTTGAGGTGCAGGGCCTGGGGCCGCGCGATAGGCTCGAGGTGCGCGTCGCCGGGCTGGATCGCCTGGACCTGGGCGCCGCGGTGTGCCTGCTCCCCGGGCTGCCGGACCGTCCGTGGGTAGAGGCCATGATAGAGGACCGTCTGCTGAACGAGGCCTGGTTTTGGAGACCCTTCGGCGTTGCTCCGATCCCTGGCAGGGATTCAGCCTATAGACGGGCCAAGGCGGACGGGGTCGTGGCGGTTCAGACGCCCTGGATCCAGATCGTGGGCGAGGCCTTGCTGCGTCATGGATACAGGCAAGCCGCGGCCGAGTTGTTCAGCCGGGCCATGGGGGCTGCCATCAAGGCCCTGAGGGAACAGCAGGGTTTCTACGCGGGTTACGATCCAGATACGGGGGCGCCATTGGGGGAGCGCCACAATTTGCTGGGCATTCCGCCCCTTTCCCTATTCCTCGAAATCCTGGGGGTGCGCCTGCTGGGGGGGGATCGGGTGGCCGTGCGGGGGAACAACCCTTTTCCATGGCCAGTGCGCTTGCGCTGGCAAGGGATGGAGATCCTATGCCAGGGTCAGCGCTGCCTGGTGACTTTCGCCGATGGCCGCTCGGCGGAGGTCCGCGGAGAGAGCTATCAGCTGGTGCGTTTGCCGTAAGGCGGATCGCCCGCGCCTGGCTGGGGCCGGGGAAAGCGCCCGGTAGGCGGCCGCGCGGCCCAAGGAATAGATTGGCGCCCCGTCCGTGTGACGATTGCCCGATGGGCCGGGCAGGGGCTGATGGTAAAATGACAGCGAGGGGGAGACGAGGGAGAGGCGGCGCTGCCGGAACGTTATGTCGTGAGTGTGGGCATCGAGTAGCCAATGAGCACCCTGGTTGAGATCGAAACCGTAATCCTGGTCATGCTGCTGATCGTCTCCATGGTCGCCATCGTGGTGCGCCGCTTCCGCATGCCTTACACGGTGGCCCTGGTGCTGACGGGATTGGCCCTTTCCATTCGTTCGCGCTTGGCCATTGAACTGACCCCCGATTTGATCTTCAGTTTGTTCCTGCCTCCGCTGTTGTTCGAGGCCGCTTTTCACCTGAATTTTGACATCTTGCGCCGCCACATGCGGACCATCTTACTGCTGGCCGTCCCCGGCGTGATCATTAACATGCTCATGGTTGGCGGGATCATGTCCTGGGGGGGCGGCCTGCCCATCAAGCTGGCCATGATCTTTGGAGCGCTCATTGCGGCCACGGATCCCGTCGCGGTGATCTCCATCTTCCGCAAGCTGGGTGCCCCCAAGCGGCTGGAGATGATCCTGGAGGGCGAGAGCCTGTTCAACGATGGCACGGCCATCGTCATCTTTCATCTGGCCCTGGTGGTCTATGAGACGGGCAAATTCAATCTGCTCGAAGCGGCCTCTGAATTTGTGGTGGTCGCCGGGGGCGGCATCATCGTCGGCGGGCTGCTGGGGTGGCTCATTTCGCGCATCATCAGCCGCATTGACGACTATCTGGTGGAAACCACGCTGACCACCGTGGCGGCCTTCGGATCCTTCCTGTTGGCTGAACAGCTCCATTTCAGCGGTGTATTGGCGGTGGTCGCGGCGGGGCTGGTCTCTGGCAACACGGGGCCGCAGGGGATGTCCCCCACCACCCGCATTGTGGTGCTCAATTTCTGGGAGTACATGGCCTTCCTGGCCAACTCAGCGGTCTTCCTGATTATCGGCCTCGAAATTGATCTGCCCGGGCTGCTGAGGGAGTGGCAAAGCATCCTGTGGGCCATCGGAGCGGTGTTGCTCAGCCGGGCGGTGGTGATCTACGGGCTCTCGCGCCTGGGACGCAGCATGCCTGGCACATGGCGCCATGTGCTCTTCTGGGGTGGCTTGCGCGGTGCCATCGCCTTGGCTTTGGCCCTCAGCCTGCCGCGCGAGATGGGGCCGCTGCGCGATTCCATCGTGGTGATGGCCTTCGGGGTGGTGCTTTTCACCATCCTGGGCCAGGGCATGTCGCTCAACTGGCTGATGAACAAGCTGGGCGTCATTGAGCGATCTGAGAAGCAGATGGAGTTTGAGCGGCGCAATGCCAGAGCTTTGGCGGCGCGTGCCGGGATGCAACACCTGCAGCGCCTGTATGAAGAGGGCTTGATTTCGGCTCACACTTGGTCGCGCCTGAAGCTGCTCATCCGCCAAAGGGTGGATGCTCTCACCGAAAGCGTGCAAGAGGCTTTGCGCCAGGCCCCTGACCTGGCCCTGCACGAAGCGGCAACCGCCCGGCGCGAGGCGCTGCGTGCCCAGCGCAGCATGCTGGCCACCCTGCGAAGCGATGGCGTGATCTCCGATGAAACCTATGAGGAGTTGGTGGCGGAGGTGGATGCCGCCATGGAGGAGGGTGTGGACCTGTGGGCGGCCAAAGCCCTGGGCAGCGGCGAGGTCATACCCATCACGCGCTTGATGTTCGTCGTCCTTCAGGATCGAGACCTGGAAGCGGCGGTGAACGCGCTGGCCAACCAGGGCATCTCCAGCACGCAANTTCAATCGCGCGGTGGTTTCCTGCGCCGTACCAACCACACCCTGCTCATAGGGCTGCCCCAGGATAAGGTCGNGTTGGTGGTCAAGACCTTGCGCCAGACCTGCAAGAGCAGGGTGGAATATCTGCAAAATCCCCCGGAGCCCGTGGCNGTACCTGTGGCNCCGGTGGCCGTGCNGGTGCAGGGCGCGACCGTCTTCACTTTTCGCGTCTCGCGCTATGAGGAAATCTAGCCATGAAAATGATGATCGTCATTGTCAATGATCGGGATGCGGAAGCGGTGGTGGATCAACTGGTGGGCAAGGAGTTTCGCGTTACGCAGGTGGCCACCACCGGGGGTTTCCTAAAGCGGGGGAACACCACCCTGCTCATTGGTCTGGAGGAGGAACGGGTGGATGCAGCTTTGGAGGTCATCCGCCAGGCCTGCTCCGAGCCTGTGCAGGAGGGCCAGCGCAGAGCGACGGTTTTTGTGCTGGATGTTGACCGATACGCCCAGCTCTGATCGGGAAGGGACTTTCCTCTACCTCAACCTGCCGCCCTAAGATTCGCCCTGCGTAGAGAGGGGTGCCCCAAGCCAGTGGCCCCGATCCGCGCTCTGCGTCCTGCTTGCATGCGCCTTCCACGGGGCGGCCGATTTTCGGCGGCCTGGGGCGATGGCTAACGCATGCGGCCAATCTGGGGGAAAGCCAACCAGCCCAGCAGCACACCCACAGCGCAGGCCAGCGCAGAGAGCATGACCGCCTGCGGGGCGCCCAGTTGATCACCAAGCCAGCCGATCAGCAGTGCGCCCAGGGGGAAGAAGCCACCCAGAGCCCAGGTATAGCTGCTCATCACTCTGCCGCGCAGTTCGTCGGGGACGATGAGTTGGAGAAGGGTGTTGGTGATGGCCAACTGCGAGATAAAGGAGAATCCCGCCAGTGCCAGGGCCAGCATCGAGAGCAGGGGTGAGCGAGAGAAGGCGAAGAGGGCCAAAGCCAGGGCCAGGGTGGCGCGGCTGGTGATCAGCCAGCGGCCCTTATGGCGGCGGTCGCCCAACCAGGCCAGGGAGAGGGCCGCCACCAGGGCCCCGAAACCCTGGGCGGAGAGCAGGGAGCCGTAGCCAGTGGCGCCGATCTCAAGCACCTCGCCGGCGAAAGCGGGCAGCAAGACCAGGTAGGGAAACCCAACCAGGCTGAAGACAGCCACCATGCCGACCAAACCCAATGCACGGCGATCGTGGATCAGGTAAGCCAGCCCGCGGCGCAGTTGACTCCAATTCCCCTCGC
>Ga0180881_1121_pt1 | contig 12765 bp, 9 predicted proteins | sample Deesub1362A_J573_FD_124314 | JGI IMG/M metagenome (GOLD analysis project Ga0180881, IMG submission 124314) | Anaerolineales bacterium JdFR-61 | reverse complement strand
GGCCAAGACAATGGCAATGGGGATGTCGAAGGGCCGCATAATGGCCCGCAGCTCTTCCCAGCGTGATCCGAATACATACCCGCCATAGGCCAATCCGCCACACCAGATGAACGAGCCCAGGAAGCTGTAGAGGGTGAAGGGGATGAATCGAGTCTTGGCCACACCCGCCGGGAAAGAAATGAATGTACGCACAATGGGGAGCAAACGGGAGAGAAACGCAGTCCATTCCCCCCACCGTGCGAACCAGCGGTCGGCCATGTCCAAGTCGTGGTGACTGATCATCAAATATTTGCCATAGCGGTCCAGAAAGGGCCGACCGCCCCAGAGCCCCAACCCATAGGAAACGACTGAGCCCAGGGTGCACCCCACCCCGCCCCAGAGGCCGCCCAACCAGATGGCCTGCCATGCGCTGCCACCTCTGGCCTGAACGAGCATCCATCCCGCCAGAGGCATGGTCACTTCACTGGGAATCGGAATGTTGGCGCTTTCCAAAGCCATGATGATCACAACGCCCGCCCATCCCATGGCCTGAAAGGCTTCGGTGAGAAACTCAACGATCTGATGTTCCAACCAGATAGGCATTGAGACGCTCCATAAAAAAGGGGTCGGCCTTGCGGTCCGGCCGGCCAGCTTGGCGGCATTATAACTCAAAGACCCAGGCAATCCAACGATCTTCTCCTCCGGGCAACGCCCAGGGGAGACCGGCCAGCGGCCAGGCGGCCGGGGCCTGGGGAAGGGATGGCATGGGTAGCCTAACTCGATGGGCGCGGCCAGGGCATTTCAACACCCCCAAACCGCTTCGCTTGACACGAAAATGGCGCTATGCTACAGTACCGCCGCTTTCGTAAGACACCGCGCAGGGTGCGCCATAGAGGAGCCAGGCATTGTCCAAATCACGCACTGAATTGATGGTCGACCGCTTGCGGGATCTGCAAGCCTCATCCCCCGACGTGGAGGCCTCCGCTGTGGTGAGCGTCGACGGGCTCACAATGGCCTCCGCCCTCCCCGCGGATATTGAAGAAGATCGTGTGGCGGCGATGTCAGCCGCGATGCTTTCCCTGGGCGAGCGGATCGCGGGCGAACTGGGCCGCGGGACGCTAAATCAGGTCTACATCAAAGGTGATAGCGGTTTTGTGATTCTGATGGCCGTGGGTGAGGAAGCGGTTCTCACCGTACTCGCCCGCGAACAAGCCAAACTGGGCCTGCTCTTCCTGGATATGCGCCGCGCGGCGGAAGATCTGACCTCACTGCTCTGAACAATTGCCCCTCCCCGTCCTTATTCGCCATGTCGCGAAAACCTCGCCCACATCTCCTTCGCGTCCTGGCCAGTTCACAGCCGAGACCGCGCCCTACCATCTTCCCATGAGGGATGTTGTTCACCACGCTCTGGGATGCGCTCTTGCGCCTTCCGCTATAGAATGATGCGGGGAACAGCGGCCAGGCTGCCAACCCGCAGCCAAACCGGCCCGAGATAAGCCCGGGAGACCACCATTGCGCCAATTGACCATCGTCATTCCCACCTATAACGAAGCTGAAAACCTGCAGGCTCTGCTGCAGGCGTTATGGGCACTGAACCTGCCCAACCTGAAAGTCGTGGTGGTGGACGACAATTCACCTGACGGCACGGGCGAAATTGCGGCTGATCTGGCCCGCCAACACCCGGGGCGTGTGCAGGTCATCCATCGTCCGGGAAAGCTCGGATTGGGCAGCGCTTACATCACAGGATTCCAGGCCGCTCTCGAGCAGGGAGCCCAAGCCGTTGGACAAATGGACGCTGACTTCTCCCACTCGCCCGAATATATCCCAGGTTTTCTGGAAACTCTGGAGCAGGCGGACGCCGTTTTTGGATCGCGCTACGTGCCTGGAGGACGGCTTGATGAGCGCTGGGGAAAGGGACGCCTTTTTCTTTCCGCATTTGGCAACTGGTATGCGCGCACTATCTTGCGTCTTGGGGTGAGGGATGCGACGGGTGGCTTTCGCATATGGCGTGGCGAGACGCTGGCCTCGCTGCCATTGGAGCGGATCCGCTCCAATGGCTATGTTTTCCAGGTGGAGATGGCCTTTGTGGCCCAGCGATTAGGGTTCCGCATCGTTGAAAAGCCCATTTACTTCATCGACCGGCGCATCGGCCAATCCAAGATGTCCTTCCGCATCCAGGTTGAGGCCGCTGTGCGCGTGTGGCAATTGCCCTGGCTGCATCGGGGGCTAAAACCCCTTGGGCCCTCCTCTGAAAAGGCCCTGAAGGCCTGAGACTTGTCCCCAGCTCAGGGATTTTCCACCTCTTGCCGGTAGGTTCGAGCCAGGTGGATCCACTCCTCCAAGGAAAGGTCTTGGGGCCGGCGACGGGGATCGATTCCAGCCCGCTCCAGGAGACCCGCCGCCCAATCCGGCTTGCGGCCCAACCCCGCGGCCAGCGAGTTGCGCAGCTGCTTGCGCTTCTGGGAAAAGGCAGCCCGCGCCAGACGGAAAACCTGATCAACCTCCTGGCGGTCAAGAGGCTGTTCATGGTACGGGATAATGCGCAGGACAGCCGACTGCACTTTGGGGCTTGGGTAAAAGGCCGCTGGAGGGATGAAGTCCACGATCTCCGCCTGTCCATAGAGCTGAACTCCCAGGGCCAGCAAGTTCATCCCCCCCACCCCGGCGATCACTCGCTCGGCCACCTCCCGCTGCACGGTCAGCACAAGCTTCTGGGCACGCGCTTCGCTCTCCATGAGCTTGCGGAGCAGGATTGAGGTGATTTGATACGGGATGTTGGCGACCACACAGAAGGGCTCGCCATCCAACAAAGCGGCCAAATCCAAATGCAGGATGTCTTCGGCCAGGATCCGCACATTGGCAAAGGGAGCCAGCACCCGCTCGAGCAGCGGGATCAGTTGGCGATCATACTCAACCGCGAGGACCTTGCGGGCCCTTTGGGCCAGCAAATAGGTCAGCGTGCCCAGACCCGCGCCCACCTCAAGCACCGTCTCGTCGCCCACCAGATCGGCGGCTCGCAGGACTTTGAGCAAGGCACCCCGTTCCACCAAGAAATTCTGGCCCAAGGCCTTCTTGGGGCGCATGCGGTGGGCGCGCAACAAACGGCGCGGATCGGGTGGAAAGCGCAGACCATCCGAAGAAGCCCCCTCCACTGCCAAGCTCATGGGATGATCCAGGCGATGGTGTCCAGGGGTGGGACGGGAGTGAGAAAGTAGACGGTCACATACTGATGCCAGGGCTCGTAATTGTGGTCCTCATACCCCAAATCGACCCAGCGTCCCTTGACTCCGCTCCCCGTGTCACAGGCATAGGCAAAACCATATCCAGGGATGTAAAAGCGGGTGTAGAAGGGAATATAGCGCCGATCAATGGCCACAATGCCCTTCACCAGACGCTCCCCGCAAGCCGTGATGCCGAAATAGGGATAGTCATCGGGAACGCCCGCACGTGAAGGCGAGTATGAGGTTGCCCACATGCGCAGGGCGCGCCAATATTCAATCGTCCCATCGGGGGTGGTCAGCGTGCGGATGACGATCTTTGTCCCATAACCGACAACCCTGGGCTCGGGCTCCTTGGCCACCCATTCGTTCTCCACAACGCGGGCCACTTCCTGTTCATCCTCATAAAGCACCCGCACCTGGCGCGCCCGCACACCCATGGTGCCCGGCTCAAGCAGGGCCTGCTGGTCGATCTCAAGGTCAGGCGCAGCTTGATAGGTGACTGGGAAGGGGATGGGCTCCTGCTCAAGCACCACTTCTTCCCTGCCGCGGATGACCCGGATGACCCCCTCGGCCGGCAATGGCTCGCCCTCCGCCGGCTCCGTGCGATCCAAGCCTAGAAGCAAGACCCCCGCGCCCGCCAGCGCCTCGCCAACGCTTGTGGCGACCACCCGGGCGCGTTGCAGCCTCCCCTCCACCATCAGCTTGATCTCGCGCGAGCGCTCCAGGATCACCCGCCCCTCCTCCGGCACCAGGTCCGCCAGCCCGGGCTCCGCCCGATCGCCTTCATACAGGGTCCACCCGGCACTCGCCAACAGATCTCCCAGCGTTCCGCCGGACCCTCTCGCTCGCGACCTCTCCCCCCCATCAAACACTTCGATTGCCCGGCCGCGCGCAAAGCGCAAGCGTTGCGGGACACGCGCGAAGGGCTGTGAGGGATCAGCGACCGGAATGCCGTCGACCCACACCCGATCCCCCGGCAGGAGCTGGATTCCCGCCTCCAACAGGGCCGCCGCGGGGGATTGAGCGGCCGTTTGCACCTGGCGCCACTCCCCATCCACCTCAAGCCAGAACCATCGCGCCCGGCGGACCTCAAGGATGGTGACTTGTTCCAAAGGGCTATGCACAGGTGGAAAGATCACGTCCCCCGGCCCGGGGTAGATGCCGGAATGCAAGAGGGCCATGCCCACGCTGGTGGCGTGGACTTGCACCTTGCGCGGTTGCCCATCCACGATTAAGGTGATCCTGGACGCGGTGGCCGCGCTCAGGGCCGAAAACCCGATCCAGGCGAGCAAGAGCGCCGTGCAGTAGAGGACGCTTTTGGGCAGAAATCGTATCCGCTCCATAGCACCGCCAGTATACCAGGGGGCGCGCACTCCATGGGGAATTGTCCCCCTCCTCCTCACCCGACGAGANGACGTTGCTACGCCCGATCTGAAGCTGCGGCAGGAGGCCGAAAATAGGCGAGAGCCATCGCGCGACCTTTGCGGCATAGCTGCATCGAATATTCCGGGGAATACGGCGTGCTATCCGTACCCTGGCAACTCAAGATCACAAAAGGAAGGAAGGAACCATGCCCATTTACGAGTTTCGCTGCCCCCAATGTGGGGAGGAGTTTGAGGAGCTCGTTCTGCGCATGGGTAGCGAGTCGCAAGTTCGTTGCCCTGAATGTGGGGCCCAGGGGCCAGAGAAGAAGATTTCAAGGTTCGCATCCCGCGCATCCAGCGGCGGTGTGAGTCAGGCGGCCTGCACGACCAGCTTCTGAGGCCCCTCCCGCTAGCTGGCCGTGGGCCAGCAGAACTGGCTAAGGCGCAGGACCCGCTTCTTGCTCTAACCCCCGCGGTGGCTTTCGCACGCAGCCGGGCCACCGCCTTTTTCTGTTCAGGCCTCTCACGGACCTTCCCCACACTGCCCTTGAAAAGGGCTGAGCACCCCGGTCGGCGAGCCGGCGGCACCCGGGAGGGCCTCCTTACCGCTGCTTCCTCTCGGACCTGACGGGGTTCGGAGGTTCCCGCCGCGCCGGACCGGCCAGGGCGCTCCTCTCCAGAATACCCGCCGCGCGCTAAGCTGTCAATGTAGGAAGGCGACAGAAGCCTGACCCACCGGGCGGGACGCCTCCAGCCCAGGCACGGGCGAGAAGCGGGTCATGCATCTCAACGGCCGGCAGCTCGGCCATGCAGAAAAACAGGGCGCCGCAGAGGGACGCCCATAGGCGGAGAGGGTGGGATTCGAACCCACGGAGCCTTGCGGCTCACGCGCTCTCCAGGCGCGCGCGTTAGGCCAGACTACGCTACCTCTCCATGCAAGACTGAAACTTCTCTTGGCGCAGCTATTATACGCAATGGGAAGGGCTCTGATCAAGGTCTGAGGCACAACCCAGGGCTGTCCCTCAACCCCAGGCCAATTCCCCCGGGCCCTTGCCCGGAAAGAGATCATCGAAGACTTCCGGCGCGTATTCGGCCACCGCCTGTGAGGCAAGGCCATTGCGCCGACAGATGTCCGCGTAGAAACGGGCGCTGTGCCGCGCGGTCCGCTTTTGGCTTTCAGGGTCCAATTGATAGAGGCCAAAGCGCTGGGTCCAGCCCCGTTCCCACTCGAAATTGTCCACCAGGGTCCAGTGGAAATAGCCCTTTACCTGCCAATTGAAGTTGGCCGCCCGCCAAACCTGCCGCAGATGCTGGGCCAGATAGCGCGGGCGCAATTGATCGCTGCTATCTTCGACGCCGTTCTCCGTGATGTAGATGGGCAGTCCATAGCGATGAGCCCATTTGAGCGCCTCCCAAAACCCCAGCGGATCATTGGCGATAAAGCCTGTTGGGCTCAACTCAGCCTCTTCGGGGAAGAATCCCCTGCCGAAGCCCGATCGGGCCGCGCGAAGGTCAAAGGCCACCCATTCACGGGTGTAGTAGTTCAGGCCGAAAAAGTCGAGCGTGCCTTTGGCCGCCGCCAAGCGGTAGGTCCTTCCCAACAATCGATACCGGCCCGCGGTGAGGGCCTCGGGGAAAGCATCGTTGAAAGTTTCATGCCGTAAGCGGACCACCCATCGAGCCAGCGGATTCCAGGCCGGCCAAGGGCGCATGCCGCGATAATGAAAGGCGACCCCGACCTGCCCATGAGGTTGGATTTGATGGATGGCCTGGTAGGCCGCCGCGTGCGCGCGGATCAGGGCATGGTTCACGCGCAGAGCCTTGCCCAGGTCGCGCTCACCCGGTGGGAAAAGACCCTGCGCATAGGCCTGATAGGCCAGCACATTGGGCTCATTTAAAGTAATCCACAGATCAACCTGGTCAGCGAGCGCACTGACCACTTTGCGCGCAAAGCGGGCGAAGAGCTCTTCGGCGCGCTCCTGCAACCAGCCCCCTCGTTCGGCGAACCAAAGGGGTAGGGTGAAGTGATTGAGGGTAACCATGGGCCGCAGGCCGCGCTCGCTGGCGCCCTGCACGATCTCGCGGTAATGGCCCAGGGCGTCCTCGTCCCAGACCCCCTCCGTGGGCTCAATACGGCTCCATTCCACCGAGAGCCGATGGGCATTGTGATGATCGGAGGCGGCGCGATCGAAATCCTCCTGCCAGCGCCTCCCCTCCCACCAATCGCACGCACGCGCCGCGCTGTGGCCCTCCACAATGCGGCCCGCCTCCTCCCATGCCCACCAGTCATTGTTGCGATTGGCCCCCTCCACCTGGTGGGATGAGGTCGCCGTTCCCCATAGAAAGCCGGGCGCAAAATTGAAAGTGGCTTCGATCACACCTCCCCCTCTTCCCTTTCCTCGCGCCAGACAGCCTGCGAGACCAGCGTGCGCACGGTCGTCATGCGGAAGCCTATGGCCTCAAGATTTTGGCGCAAGCTGTGGTTCTCCCTTCCCAGACGATAGAGCGGCACTTTGTGCTCGGCCAGCAATTCGGCGCAGAGAGCATGGAGCACGGCCAGGTGGAAGCCGCGCTCACGGCCGCGCTCATTAAAATCCAGGTAGATTTCGGCGTATTTGCCCCCTTTCCAATTGATCCCCGCCACAGCGCTGGCCCCATCGCGGCCCCGAATCCCCTTGCGCGGCGCGCCATCCGGCGATGTCTCATTGGTCACCAGCACATTAATCAGCGGACGGAAGCGGGTTGGGTCCAGCCGGTAAATTTCCGTTAGGCGCATGTCACTCAAATGCACCTGCTCAGGCAGCCAGTCTTCCTGGTCGAAGGGTAGGTAGAGCAGGACAGGCCGGCCCGGCCTGAGGGCCGCCTGCAGCAATGCGTGCAGCGCTTCTTCACTTGCCACAAAGGGGACAGCCAATGGCCGAAAAAGGTCAATCCCCGTCAGGGCAAAGGCCAGGAAGCCGGTTAGTTGGTCGCCGCCAGGATAATAGCCGTAGATGGAAGTCCGCTCTGGGGGATGATGGAGGGTCAGGTATCCAGCCAGCGCATCGGCCACAGACCCGGGGTCGAGGAGTCTCTCCACCTGCCAGAGATATTGGGGCTGCAATTTTCGTACTGCTGCCATGGTCCGCCCTCTCCGCCGCATTGTACCCCGCCTGCTCTAGAGGACAAAACCTGAAGGAAGCGCATGCTGCAGCAGGTGGCGCAGATGAGACCCAGGCCCTCCTTGCCCGCATGCCCCGCAGGGGGTTGTGGCCGTCATCCGCAGCATGAAACTAGGGGAGAATGACCCCCTCGGCATAAGCTTCCAGGCTCTCAATGGGTGGTCCCAGGGAAATCAAGGTCAACGTGAAAGGCCACGGGCCCTGCTCGCCAGGCTCCAACATCCAAACCTTCGTGCGGAAGGCCACAACGCGCCCCTCAGCGTCCAACCCGACCAGCAGCACGCTGAGGCGGGCGGAGCCCTCAGGAAATTCCTCCTGAAGGTGCAAATCCCCTTCCACGGACCAAGCGCGCCCGCCCTCAAGGGCTCGCCTGCTCCCCAGTTCCACAGCCACGCTCAGATACCGCTTGTCCACGTCGGAGGCCAGGAACGCGCTCAGCGGCCATGCGCTGATCCGAATATCCTGGCGCGGCAAGCCCAGGAAAACCGTGTGCAGCGGTGCAACCCCCTGGGCTGGTAGCAGGTTAAGGGGGGCGTAGGCCGGCCGCGAAACCAGGGGGTTTCCGGCTGCATCGGCCAGGGAAATCATGGCTGCGACAGATTCCAGCGCCTGCGGCCCCGGGTTGCGAGCCGTGGACAGGCAGATCAACCGCCCACTCTGATCCCAATAACACCTGGTATCCCCCAAATCAAAGACCACGGGGGTTGGCGTAGGAAAAAAGCTCCCCTCCGCATCGCCCGCCGGACCCGGAATGACAATTTCCTGGCCGATGCTCAGAATTCGCGGGTTGATCCCAGGATTTGCAGCCAGCAGATCGTTAAGCTCCACCCCATAACGCAGGGCGATACCCAGCAAGGTGTCGTTTTTTTTCACCACATGCACAAAGGGTGTCGGGCTCGCCAATGGCGTGGGCGGCGCGATGGTACCCTGTGGCGATGGCGGGGGGCTCGGCGTGGCCGTGGGCGTGCGGTAAGGGATAAGGGTGGCCACGGGGCTAGGACTGACCTGCACCTGGCCAGCAGCGCACCCTGCCAGGGCGACCAACACGGCAAACCACAGCGGAAGGATTAGGGCTTTCAAGGCAGGGCGCATTATACCAGAGCGCCTTGCCTCCCTCCCGGCGGACGCTATACTTGGGCAGCACACGCCTCAGGAATGGCCATGGAGCCCAAGGAACATGATCTGTTCACCCAGGCTGTTGCCGCCGCCCGGGCCGGAGATCGCGGCCGGGCGCGTGATCTGTTGACCCGCTTGCTGCGCCTGAACTCGGACGATCCCCAGGTTTGGCTTTGGATGAGCGCGGTGGTTGATGGCAAGCGCGAACAGGAGTATTGCCTGCGCTCCGTGCTCCGGCTTGACCCCACCAATCGCGCAGCGCTGCATGGGATGCGCATCCTGGGGCTGGGCTCTGCGGAACCCAAGGCGCCTGTGCGCATTGCCCCCCGCTCTGTCCCTCCGCCACCCTGGAGAAGCCGCACCGCGCGACGCCTGTTCAGCCCCCTCAACCTTGCCGTCGCGGGCGGCGTATTCCTGATCGGGACCTTGGCCCTGGCCTTCATTTTCCTGAGGCCACGGCCCCACGGGACCGCGCCCGAGCTTCGCCCTCCGACAGCCACGCCCACCATCCCGCCGCCTCCCACGACCACACCTACACCCCCACCGCCGGATACCGTCTTGTTGTGGACGCCCGTGCCCCCGCAGGCCTACAGCACCCCGCTGGGCGCTTTGCTTGCCTTCACACCCACCCCAACCCCCTGGGTCGGCGTCACACCGCATCCCATTTATGAGGCCTACGAATCGGCCCTGCGCCATTTCCGCCAAGGCGAATATGAAGCCAGCATCCAGTTTTTCGACCAACTGCTGGCCATCGAACCTCGCCTGGCTGATCTGCACTATTTGCGCGCGGAAGCCCTGCGCTTCATGGGGAAATTGGATGAGGCCCGCCAGGGCTATGCTGAGGCCGTCGAACAAAACCCAACCTTCGCACCGGCATACCTGGGATCGGCCAAGATCCAGCTGGCCACCGATCCAAACACCTATCCCGCCAACCTGGACAAGGCCATCCAAGCCGAACCCACCCTGGTTGAGGCGCAACTGTTGAAAGCCCATTTCCTGCAGCGCGTCGAGGATTGGCAGGCCCTGGAGAACGCTGCCAGCCAGGCCATCCAAGCAGGGTTGGAAGAACCGCAATTGCAACTTTATCTCGCCCGGGCACGCTTCGCCCTCGGCCGTCCTGAGGCTGCCCTGCAACCCCTTCTCAACGCTATGACCAAGAACCCGACGCTCCTGCCGGCATACCGCTTGCTGGGACAGATATTGCTCGACCTCGACCGCGCTCAGGAGGCCGTCAACCCCTTGATGACCTATCTGGTCTATCGCCCTGATGACCCCCTAGCCTGGCTGGATCTGGCCATGGCTCGTATCGCCACGGGCGACCATGCGCAGGCCCTGGAGGATCTCGACCGCGCTTTGCAGTCCAATGGTGACCCAGCCCTGATCTATTATTGGCGCGGCAGGACCCTCATCCTGGCCGGCAATCCAAGCGCCGCGCTCGAGGCTTTCGATATCGCCCGTGGAGAACCCGGGACCCCTGAAGACCTGGAACTCTTCGCCGCAGAAGCCTATCTTCTGGACAACCAGCCCGAGCAGGCTATTGAGGCCCTCAGTCGGCTAATCGGCAGCACCCTCAACTCCCTGCTGCGCGCCCAGGCCATGCTCAGAAGGGCGCAGATCTATGAATCTTTGGATCCTCCGGACTTAGAAAGCGCCCTGGTTGACTACCAGGCTGTCTTGGGCCAACCCGAGCTCCCCGATGAGATGCGCCTGAAGGCCCAGGAGGGCGCCAGCCGCCTGGAGGCGACCCCCACGCCTACGGCAATTCCACCAGGGAGCTGAGCCGATCCCCTCGGACTTCGCCGCCAGCCCCACGCACGCCGAGCGGCCCATATGGTGGCCTCCCGGTGAAGGTTGCTGCTCGCGCCGGCGATGCCCAGGGAATCGCAGTATCGCTCCAAAGCAGCCAGATATACAATAAAGACATGGAAAAGCGCTGGTCACGCCGTCTATCCTGGGCCGCGGGGCTAGCCAGCTTGTTGGCGGTCGCGGCTTGGATCCTGCGGGATCCGCCCCTCGCGGGCATCTGGCCCTCCATATTGGTCGCCGCGGGTCTGATCGCCATCCTGACCACCTTCCGCTTTTCCCTGGGCGATCTGGAAGTCAACCTGGCCCACGCGGTCAGCCTGACCCTTGCCCTCTCCCTCTCGCCGCCCGCGGCGGGCGCGGCCCTCACCCTGGGAATGGCCTTAGGGGAATTGCTGCGCCCCACGCATGCCCCCGCCGCGCACAGGAGCGCTCGGGCCAGGTTGCGAAGCTGGTCCTTGGAATTCAGCGCTCAGGCTCTGAGCCTGTTGGGCTCCATGCTGGTCTATCAATCCCTTGGCGGCTTTTCCCTGGGCACAGGCCAGCCCCTCCCCAGCCCCTTTCCCATTATTGGACTCGGGGTCACCTTCCCCATGCTTTACCTTGCCACGCTCTGGGCCACCCGGTTCCTGCAAGCGCGGCATCCGCTGAGCCTGCGTGACACGCTCATCCTTGTCATGGCGGCCATCCTGCCCATCCCTTACGCCATCGCCGGCGCACTGGTCTCGCCCATTCTGGGACCCATTGGGCTGCTGGTGTTTGGCGGTGCCATCGCCATCCTTTCCTTCTTGTTGCGCACCCTGGTCATCGCCCAGGAAGATCTGAATCGCCGCTTGCAGGAGCTAACCACACTCAGTGAAGTCAGCCAGGCCATGCGAACCAGCCTGGACCTTGATTCCCTGCTCACAACCCTCTATCTGCAAGTGGCCCACTTGTTACAGGTGGATAGCTTCTACGTCGCGCTTCATGACCCCGAGCAGAATGCCATCCATTACCCTTTCGCCGTGAAGGACGGCAAACGGGTGCAGTGGCCTGCACGCGCATCAAGCGACCGGTTGACGGAGCGGGTCATCCAGGAAGGCAAGCCCATTTTGATCCCCAGGGGTGGCGAGAAAGTCATCGCCTCAATGGGCCTGCCTGACCAGGAGCGCCCCCCTGAAGCTTGGTTGGGCGTCCCTCTGGCCCGACCGGAGCGCATCCTGGGTTGCATGGCTGCCTTCCACACCCGCCCCGGCCACTCCCTGGGCGAGAAGGATTTGCAAATCCTGGTCACCCTAAGCGGCCAGGCCGCCGCCGCCATAGAGAATGCCCTGCTCTACGACCAGCAGCGCAAACGCGTGCAGGCCCTCGATTCCTTGCACCAAATCTCCACCACGCTCAGCGCCACCCTGGACCCGGAAAAGGCCCTCGAGTTGGTCAGCAAATCCATGGTCCAGGTGGTTGGGGGCCAGAAGTCGGCCATCTATCTCATCGAACCGCACCGCAACCAGCTATTCCTGGCGCGTGCCACCAATCTGTCGGATGGCTTTATCCAAAACGAGTTGATCATCCCTTTGGACGACGAAGCCATCAGCAGCGCCTTGAAGGGCAGCACACCGCGTTTGATTTCCGACATCGACCAGTCAGAGGAAATCGATGAGCAGCGGCGCCAGTCGCTGCGCGCGGAGGGCATTCAGGCCATGGGCGAAGTGCCCCTCACCACCCCTTCTGGACCCATCGGCCTGGCCATCGTCTATTTTTCGGAGCCCCAGCGCTTTACGCGCGACCAAATCGAACTGCTGAAGACATTCGCCGCCCACGCGGGCCTGGCCGTAGCCAACGCTCGCATGCATGCCGAGACAGACCAAGCGCTGCGCCAGCAACTGGACCAGCTCTCCACCCTGGAGGCCATAGGCCGCGAGCTGGCCTCCACATTGAACCCTGAGGAATTGGCCCGCATCCTGCTGCACCACGCGATGCGCATGACCAAGACATCCACGGGCTATATTATGCTGCTCGAGCCCGGCCGGGAGGCCTTTCGCGTCGTCGCCCAGCAGGGATGCGCCCCCGATTCGCCGGCCGCCGATGGCGATGCCCTCCATCCCCTGGACAGAGCTCCGTTCTCGCCATGCCTGGAGAGCG